>VTLG01008763.1_pt1 | contig 41335 bp, 56 predicted proteins | sample 4694571 | NCBI WGS metagenome assembly VTLG01 (sample SAMN12604809, study PRJNA352737) | marine metagenome | biome: ENVO:00000447; feature: ENVO:00000209|ENVO:00000569|ENVO:01000036; material: ENVO:00002151; isolation source: viral sequences binned using virsorter ...
GGAAAAAGGTTTTACAAAAGCATGGCAAATAACAAACGGGAATCAAAGTAGTGGAGCTGGTGCGGCTGATTATATTGGCCCTCAGTATTCTTTTGAAGGTCAAGATTTATCTACGAGTGGTTGGCTTCCCAGTGATCCCAATAGCAAGCTAACCTTTTCTTTCTGGGTTAAATCAAGTGTTGCTCAAACTTTTTATGGAAGATTTAGAGCATACGCTTCTTCTCAATATCAGTACACTTACAGCTTTGCCTTGAGTGCTAACACTTGGACAAAGGTTACAAAAACGATTCCAGGCAATGCTAATTTTTCTTCATTGGTAAGTACAACAGATGTTGGATTGTTCCATATTTGGCAATGTTTTTATGGAACAGATATGACAAACAATAAGACGTTAGATGAATGGGCTGTTAAGGATAATGCAAATGTATCTCCTGATATGACTTCAACTTGGTATACAACTAACGATGCAACCTTTGCGATCACAGGCGTTCAGTTGGAAACTGGGGATACAGCAAACGAGTTTCAACATATTGCTCCAGGCCCAATGAAACAGCGTTGTTTGAGATATTTTTGGAAGAATGACTTCACTCACTATTCTCATCTTTACCATTCCAGTGGAACAATGATGCAAATACGTCATCCTGTAGAAATGAGAGTAAAACCAACCATTGTTAAAACAGGTGATGATATGACTACTTGGACTTCAGGTGGCAATACTTCTGACACTAAAAAATGTTATAGAGGTTATTTAACGAGTAACGAATCTAAATCATGGACAGCCTCTACATTTGATTCTGAGCTTTAATTATGACTTATAAATTACCTGGCAAACATCCTGAAAAGGCTCCTGATGGAGTGGCAGGTAAAGATATAGATTCTATGATTTTTAGAACGTCAGATGGTGCGATGATCCCAACCGATGATCAAAATAGAGATTATATTGAGTACAAAGCCTGGTTAGCTAAAGGCAACACCCCAGAGGCAGCAGATTAATGGGAACACTCAAAACCGCAAAAATAAAACACGAAACGAGTGGAACTGACACGCTTGTTTTTGATAATGGTGGAACGTCAGGAGGTAATGGTCGAGTCACCACCAAAGGAACCATTGGAGAAATCATTGCACTTGGCGATAAAACTGGTGATGTAACGATTGATTTTAGAACAGCTAATAATTTCAGTATGACTTTGACTGGAAATATTGTTCTTAAGAATCCTTCTAATTGTGCAGCTGGTCAGAGTGGAGTCATTTATATAACTCAAGACGGAACAGGTTCAAGGACTTGGAGCGCAGAAGCTTATTGGGATTTTACTGCTGGAACCTTACCAACACTTTCTACAGGAGCTAATGCGGTTGACGCCGTTGTTTGGCATGCTCGAACAGCTTCTAAAATTACAGCTCAAGTTGTCCTAGACTTACAATAAAAAATGTCTTCTCTTGGTTCGCCTAATCCGCTTTTGTTTGGTGCGGCAGAAGATTATGAAATTGATAAATCCTTACGGTTTGGTTCTGACGATAATGCTTATTTAAACATAACGCCATCAAGTACAACTTCAAGAACTACATGGACTTTAAGCCTATGGGTTAAGCGTACAAAATTAAATGCCACGCAAGGATTTTTTGGAACAAGTGGTAGTGATAATAATACCCTGACTGAATTTTATTTTGCTAGTGGTAATAATTTATGTTGGGGGGCGTACTCAAAAGAATATTGGAGGACTACCAGAGTATTTAAAGACTGTAGTGCGTGGTATCACATCGTTATTACATGCGACACAACAAATGGTACTCAGGCTGATCGTCAACCTGTATATGTTAATGGTGAAAGAATAACCTCTTTCTCAACGCAAAACCTAACAGGAGATAGCACCCTATTTGGTGTTAACAGAAATGTTGAACATAGGATAGGAGAAAGACCTGGTGGAAGTGACAACTTTGATGGATACCTATCAGAGATTCATTTCATAGATGGAACAGCTTTAGACCATACCTCTTTTGGAGAAACAAACACTGATACAGGCCAATGGGTCCCTAAAAAGTATGCTGGTTCGTATGGAACAAATGGTTTCTATCTCGAATTTAAGGATAACTCAGGAACAACGGCAACAACATTAGGAAAGGATTCATCAGGTAACGGTAATAACTGGACTCCTAATAATTTCTCAGTTACAGCAGGTACAGGAGATGACTCAGTAACAGATAGTCCTACTAATAACTATTGTGTTGTTAATCAGAATTACGGGAAGCAAGGTTCTGGCTCTGGGGAATCTATACCGTGGGTTTTAAAGAATGGTGGCTTGCATATTTTTTCGGGATATGACTACCAGTGGGACAACTGTGTCGGAACTATGGCCTTCCCGAAAACAGGAAAATGGTATTACGAAGTGACGATAACTGATGAAAGTACGGGTGGAACATATAGCTATCCGAGTGCGTGTTGGTGGGGTATAGAAAGTTTCATGTATGACAGGAATTATGGTGGCCCCACTAAGTATGCAATTCACTACGGTTATCAATCAGATTTCTATAGAGTTGATGATAATGGATCTCATAACGACAACCCGTATGGAGCTGCTATAGCCAATGGAAGTACCACAGAAATGGCTTTTTTACTGAATTGGGATGATGATGAAGTAAATTTTTTGCATACAGATAGCGCACTCGGAACAAGGGATTTTGTTATAGCAGATAAGAAAGATTATGTACCAAGTTTCGCCTCTGGCACGAGTAGTGGAGGCACAGACTATCACTGTAATTTTGGACAGAAAACTTTACACAGTACGATCCCCGCTGGTTATAAAACATTATGCACTCAAAACTTACCTGAGCCAGCAATTAAAAATCCCACTGAACATGTGGGAGCTGTTCTTTATACAGGGGATGGTGCAGTTGACCATGATATAACAGGTATAAATTTTCAACCTGATTTAGTTGTAGTCAAGTCAAGGACTCAAGTAGCAAACTTGGGTTTGATTGATGTTATCCGAAAAGATGGAAGTGGATATACAACAATGCTTTATCCCGATCTTGAGAATGAAGAAACAATGGGAGGTAGTTATTTTGATGTAGGCGGAGGTGCTACACCTTTTTTAAGTAATGGTTTCAGAGTAAATAATAATAATTCTGGGAACAAGAGTGGAGAGTCCTATGTAGGTCATTGCTGGAAAGCTGGTGGAGCTGCTGTAAGTGATACTTCGGGCGGTATTGATTGTCAGCGAAGTACTAATGCAACGGCGGGTTTCTCAATCATCACCTACACAGGAGGGGGTGAGACTTCAGATGTAAATGTAGCAACAGGTTTATCGGCCTCACTTCCTTTAGGTCTTGCAATCGTTAAACGTTACGATGATGATAGTGAATGGCAAGTCGGGCACTGGGGCAGCCAAGCGAATAATTTTGCCTATCATCTTGAATGGGATGACAATAATTCTATGAGTGGCAGCTCTCCTTATTTTATGTCATCGCAAAGCGCCACAGATGGGAGTAAATTACATTTAGCGGCTGGGGGCGTTACCAATACGGCTAAATTTGTCGCTTATGTATGGCAATCAATAGAGGGATTTTCAAAATTCGGTCATTACGTGGGTAATGGACAAACTAATAATGAACCTTATGACTCACCTATATTTATTTACCTTGGATTTAAACCCGTTATAGTTTGGATTAAACGAACAGACTCATCCGATAATTGGGCTATTTATGATAATTTGAGAAGCGACTCAGGAGGGGGCAACCCTATTGATAAACATATAAGGTCTGACAACAGTCAGGCGGAAGTTGATCAAGCATCTACAGGTGTGAACTTCTATGCAAACGGATTTACACTGGATGATAATAATGGTCAAGTAGGCGCAAGTGGCGGAGACTATTTGTATGCTGCTTGGGCCGAGGCTCCTTTCAAATACGCTACAGCTCGGTAGACTAATTTCATGGCTTATCAACTCAATTCAAAAACTATTCCAGCAGGCGTATCTTTTAAAACGTCCGATGGAACTCAATACCCTGCAAATTGGTTAACTCTTTCAACTGCTGATGAAAGAAAAGCAATCGGTATAAAAGAAGTTGCTGATCCAACTTCTTACGATCAAAGGTTCTATTATGACAATGGCAAGGCGAAAGACTTAGAGGATTCCAATGCAAAAGATAAAGACGGAAAGCTTCTAAAAGATTCTGAAGGCAAACAGATTGTTAATTACGGTCTAAAAACAAAATGGATTACTTACCAGAAACAAACAGCAGGAACCTTCTTAAACAAATATGATTGGTACGTTGTGCGTAAGACTGAAAAAGCAACAGCTATCCCTGCTGATATTCAAAAATTTAGAGATGATGTAAGAACAATTTGTAAAACCAGAGAAGATGAAATTACAGCCTGTTCTGATACAGCAGCTTTAAAGAAACTTGTGGATGGAACTTTTGACAAGGATGGGAAAAGAACAGCGGGTATTACTTTATGGCCTGATCTTCCAAGTTAATCGTCATACTATTTCCAACAATATAAAGCGGTAACAAAGCTCCCATTGCTGCAAAGGTAATTAGAATTATTGGTGTAAGAGCTTTTAAAAAAGCTTCTCTCCAAATTCCTTCCATGCAAAAAATTCTCAACATTATTAGTGTAATCTCATTTCTGCTTGTTGTCGTTATTTCAGGAGGAGGTGTTTTCGGTTACTTCTGGATTACTAATGAAGAGAATCAAAAAAGTATTAAAGATAAAATAGTAAAAGAGATTAGTGGATCGTTACCAATTCCAAAAGGTTTGACTGGTCCTGTGCTGCCTACTGGCCCTTTACCTAATATGAGATAGAGAGCATACCCTCATAATTTAAGGCCGCTTACACCTTGAATAGAGTTGTCACTGCTCTCTCCAAATAACATGAGACAAATCCTAGACATTATTGGTTCTTTATTTGTTTATAGAAGTCCCGATCCCATTGATGGATACAGAAGATTTCTACCTGGCATGACAAGTAAGCAATTAAGGCGGCTTGCTGGTACGAATAGTCATTACAGCAAAACGATTTTGATCAATATGATTGTTGATGAGATGAAAGACCGTGAGCGAAATACCTGATATCCAAATCAAGGGGATTAATATCCCTGATATTCAATCAGGAATCTATATTCATCCTTCTTTAAATGCCCCTGATATTCCTGTCTTTGTCCCGCTAGGCTTCCCCATTATTCAAATGCCTTGCGTTGAAGTCAGAAAAGCTACTTATGAAAACGAAGCCCTAATTTCCAATGATCCTGAACAGAATGTTGTCTTATGCGAAGCGGGCATCCCAAGCTTCACTCCGATTGATTACGTCCCAGAAGAAATCGTACCTATTGAAGAGTCACAACCTCAAAGATACACAGAACCAGAAACCCCACCAACGGACGAGCCACCACCAGCCCCCGCAAAAAACGAGGATTGCCCGCCTCCTGACGCTCCAGAAATCGGGACAAAGGTTCCTGACGGGAAGGGGACGAAAGAAATAACAGGATATGAATTGGTTGGTAATAGATGTGTTACTCAATATTCAGAGGTTTCATTTGCTGAACAAATTACAGACGCAATTCCAAGTATTCCGCAGGTCGTTCAAGTCGGGGGGATCGCCATAATTGCGACAAGTGCGGCAGCTTCAACGCCAATAATCCTGCGAGCTGTGCGCCCAATTATCAAACAGATAATGACTAGGGTTCAAAAATTATTAGGTAAGAAACCACCAAGAATCAGTTTGGCTGAGAAAAGAGCTAACGAGTATCGGAAGAAGAAGGACTTGCCACCGTTGAAGAAGAAGTAACGGGGATGCTATGTCGATGAGGTAAGACTTGACCCATCTTTGGCTTTACAACAACGTCTTTACAAAGGTCTGCATAGGGTGAATCTGGGGCGAACTCTATACCTTTTAACTTCAGCTCCCCACAGTTCTTGAGGCGAGCTATATGCCAATTAAGTTCTGAATCTTTCAGCATTTGTTTTGTCCTAGCAATTTGATTATCAGCAGCTTGTTTACATCTACGCTGCAAAGAATTATCTAAAGGTATAGAGAAAGTCATGCTAAAACCCATATTGAGACTGAGATTATCCTTCTGTCCTGTTCTTGTTGCTACATAGTGACTGATAGTCCCATCGTCATTATATTGAGGTGCATCATACCAGTATTCTTTTGGAACGGCTTGTTGGTGACTGTCGGTAATGAAGGGACTAAAAGTTAACATTGGGCCTTGGCATAATATATTTCCTCCGTATTGATTTTGTATAAGATTCCCTTGCAAGGATTGTATTGCCATGTTCGTAACCGAACCACTGGAATTAGCGACTGGAGCTGCAGTCTGGGAGGTATTTGCTAATACTTTAGGCGATAAAATAACGCTTATTATTGTGAGAATACAGAGGTAGTTTCTGTGGTTGATTGTATATTTGTTGTTCGATTTATAGTTGTGTAATTTGATAAGCCCGGCCCGACATAAGATTCCACATATTGAAACGCTTCTCCGGGGCGTGTAATTGTCACGTTTGGTTTTGTGGTTAAGTCTGCACCTGTCCACTGATAAGACGTTCCGTTTAATGTTTGGTTTACTGTTGTTGGATTGGGGGAGATAGTAGAACCATCAATAGAAAGATTAGTTCCATTTAATGAATAGGTATGCCCTGTATTGTAGTCAAGGCTTGTAATAGTTTCCGTGACGATAGAAGTTGTATTCGTGACCGCAGTCATACTCCCGCTAGAAAAATTGGGAACCACTGGCACAGCTAGAGTTTTAGCTGGTATTAATAATATAAGTAGCGGTAAAAATCTTCTCAATCGCCTACATAGGTTTCAATAATGCTTGTTGCCGTACAGCTAGAACCAGCCCCCATTGTCCCTCCGCAAGTGTGAACTCCAGAAGTTAGAGAAGTGATTGTCCCTCCAGTTACTCCACCTGATCCTGTAACCGTAGAACCAAGAGAAGGAAGCGAACCAACTACACCACTACTAACTGTCGTAGCTGATTGAACGGCATCGCCTTGGGTTAGCGTTTCGTTGACACTAAATGCTGAACCTGCGGTTGTCACTGCAAAATCAGTGTCTATATATGCGGGAACCCCTGCGGTCACTGAACCAACATTCAGTCCTCCTATAGCTCCAGAAGTTGTTGTTCCTGAAATGGTCGTACTTGGAGTTACGTTGGAACCTGAAACTGCATAAGTCGATCCAATGCGATTTGCAGATGAATAAGCTGCGTCAAGCTGGATCGTTGCGCTTGATTTTATTGAGTGACGCATATCAGCCTGAACAGGCGAGGCCAGCAATAAAAGAAGAGGAAGTAATTTTTTCATTTAAGTTTGCCTGATTGAGTGTCGATTTCTTTGCCTGTAATTGGATCGTATTTAACGACCTCGGCTCCTTCTATCTTAAGGGGTGTAATAACTCTGATGGTTTGATACTGCTGATTCTTGGCAAGTTCAGCAAGTGTTTTCTTTAATTCATCAATTTCTCTTTTAGCAGAAGCATTGTTTCTTTCATCTTTCTTTTTACCTGCATTGGCAACAGTCACTCCGAGAGATCCAAGCAGCCCGCCCAAAACTCCCGCTGCGTATGTTGCATCTATTCTCTGATCTGCAACCCACCATTTACTTTCAGGAAGCTTGATATAGGCTAAAGATATTATCGTGATACACCATGCGATTAATAACGTCTTTATCCCAGTCGAGAGATAAAAAAGAACCATTTCTTGATAAGCAGGAGTATCGTCTTCTTCTTTTGCTATTTTCTTTTCTGGTTCTGGTTTGGTTGGGAGTTTTTTCTCGTTTAGTTTAGGATCAGGGATTTTCTTTTCATCCATAAGAAGAAAGAAGAGGCATAATAAGAATAAGCATAAATCAGAAAATTGGAAATTATCGCTGCAATAGGTGGGGCAGTTTTAACAGCTTGCTTTGTTTCTGTGGGGTCTATTAGTCTTCGATCCAGGCATCATAGAGATGATTTCGTACGTTTAACAACAACAATGGAAGCGGTAGAGAAACGTATCGAATCTATGCACACAGACGTTAAAGACATATATTGCCGATTAAACCATGTGGATCGTGCTGTGGTAGATCTAAAAGCTCGTTTACCTCAATGACTATCGAAGAAAAGATTGCTAATGCTAAAGCTCGGATAAAAGAACTCGAAGTTCTTATTAAAATCTGGGAGGAACAGCAGAAACAACAAAACCCCCGATAGAGGTTGAAACGGGGGTTCTGATTGGATGATGGGGCATCCTGTGTCAAAGATAACGTTTGTGTATAGGCTTGGGAAGTAGCCTATTTACTTATGATTCGTATTCTTAAGCCAATTATTCTCGCATTTGTCCGAACTAATGCGGTGAAAAAGTTGGTTGTTGATATTCTCGAAGCTTTAACTAAGAGAACAGACAACACTGTGGATGACCAAGTTGTTGCTTATGTAAAGTCCCGTCTATGGCCCGATCTACCTAACAATTAATCATCTATGGAAAACTCACTCTTTAAGGATCTGTCTAAGGGACCATCTCTTGAGGAACAGTTGATTACAGAGTGTAGATTAAGAGAAGTAATGAGTTGCGAAGATAAGGAAGAATTAAAAAGACTGTGTGCGATTTTAGTTCAACAAACAGCGCACCAAGATCATTTTATAAATAACTGTCTGGAGAAAATTACGGAATTACAGGCGATTATCGTTTGTAACGAGAATAGGGTAGTGCAGAAGAAAACTCCTTGGTGGGGGCGTATTTTTTAACGGTTCTGTAAGGCTCAATTATCCCAGACGGTACACCTTTAACAGACACTTCAGGATATTGGATGGTGTACCAGCGATGTCCACAATCGTGACAACATCTTCTTCTAACTGATTTATTATCTACATCCTTCCTAGTGCTTACAACTCTACTAGAGAAGTTTCCACATTCAGGGCAAGGAACAGTTGGGTATGTCAGGCTCATCAATTTCAGAAGGTAATGTGGTGCGGCCCTCCACTCTACGCCTTACAGATTCTCTCCATACGGCTTCGTCTTTAGCTAGGGCTTCTTTATAAAGTGAGCTAGGTAGTTGTCTTTCGAGTTCGCTATAAACAGCGTTTCTTATCCAAGCAGTCGCTCTTACTCCATCTTCTTTAGCCTTGTCCTGAACAAGTTTTGCTCTATGAGGATCAAGCAGAATTTGAAGATAAGTTTTGTTGCCGTGTTTTAGAGCCATTACAACAGTGTCGTTGTACTACTCTACCACGACATTGGCTGATCGGCTTTTCTTATGCGGGAAGTTGAATAAGCTCTCCTCGCACTGGAACGCTGACTAGATTTACCCATACGAACTTCTCTAGCTCTCCTTAAAAATTCTACTGCTCTATGGAGATCTCCCGTAGTCGAAAGATCTATTTCGTCCTTGAGTCTCTTCAGGACTAATTTTCGAGTGCTGTCTTCTGTATGCAACGGACATTACCTCATGGATACTGCTGTAATAGCTTAGTCCACCTTCGATGTCTTGCAAACACCAGCCATCTTCAGTTCGTGTAATCAATGGACTTCCCTCCAGGTTTTACCGACAGAGACATCCGCAAGGGCAGGAATTTCACCTAACCACATTGCTTCTGCTTTCTCCATCACTTCTTTAAGAACAGCCGACCATTCATCAGCTACTTCTTCTTTTGCTAAGAGGATTAATTCGTCATGGACTGCGGCTGCAATCTTAACTGTGTCCTCTCCTGCTTCTTTGACTTTGGGCCAAAGTTTACCCAAAGCGCACTTCAAAATAGCGGCTCCCGCCCCTTGAATTGGAGTGTTACATCTTACCGTAACCCTATTTAGATCGCCTTTTAAAAATCTCCTCATTCCTGACACGGGAATCCTAGTTTCAGGCCATTCATCATGCTCAGTTTTGGTAGCAGTTAATTGATTAAAACCCTGCCACTCCTTGATCCCACTGTATGTATTAAGCCAATTATTACGAACTGTTTCTGCCTCCTCTCTGGTCATTAAAACACCACTCGCTCCAGCATAATTTCGCAAGCCTTCTGCTCCTGCTCCATATAGCAATCCAAAATTCGCAGACTTAGCAATTTGCCTTTCACACCCCATTTGAGAAGCTGTGTAATCGTGAAGATCTTCTCCTCGCTGGAACGCTGCGATCATATTTTTATCCTTGGATAGAGCAGCCGCTAAACGTAATTCCATTTGACTGAAATCAGCGTCTACGATTTTCCATCCTTCAGGAGCCTCAACACATTGCCTAAATTCACTGTCTCTCGGTATTTGTTGGTTATTGGGTTTAATGGAACTCATTCGACCTGTATCTGCACCTAATTGCATATAGGAGGCACGAACAAAACCAGAGGAATCTGCTTTCTCCTGAATAGAAGTAATCATTTGTCTCCTCTTCTCCTTTCTTTTCCACTCCAAATAAATTTGCACTAATTCATGGTCAGCAGCATATTTTCTTAGAGCTTGTCTTGACGCACTTGGTTTACCCTCTTCATTTAAAGGCTTAAACCCTAGAACCAAGGAAAATTTTTCTATTAGTTGTTTAGGACTATTGAGGTTAAACCCTGCATACTTTTTAGTTCCTAAACGTATAGAACCTTCATCCTTGGCACGAAGATTGAAAGGAGCAGCATCCTTCTCTTCTTCTAAAAGCATTAATTGTCTATTCCATTTCTCATAGTCAGATGTGTGATGACCCATTTGTACGATGTTGGACTTTATTCGATCTATTCGGTCTTGAATTTCCTGTACTCCTTCTCTCGGTAGTTTTTGACCTTCGGGAAGAGCTTTATTGAGTTCCATTATGAACTCTTTACCCATTTCTTTAGTGTCATGCTCGTAATCAATACGTGCTTTTTCCAAAGCCCCTAAGTTCCAGGGAAGACCTACTCTCCACATCTGGGCCATAGCAGGTAAGGCACGGCACTCTAAAGCGAAGGCATCATGTAAATTTGCGGAACGTAGTTTTTTATCAATTATTTGATCTAATTCAAGAAGAATTTCTACGTCCTTAGCTGCGTATAAAAGCTGTTCTTCGCTTAGATTCTCTGCTCCCCAATTAGATTTCTGCTGTTCTTTAGAAACTTCTATACCTAGTTGCCTTTTAGCAACAGCATCTAAACCATGCTTCATTTGAGGAATACCGTTTGTTAATAAACGGCTGGCAATCATGCTGCATCTAACTCGGCCTCTCGGATATATCCCATGTTCTTGTAACCATCCAAGATCAAAAACAGCATTGTGAGCAAGCCAAAAACGATCTCCGTTATTAAAGAAGAGATCTAATTTATGCCAATCGGAGTCTTCTAAAGAGAAGCAATCAATTATGACGATTGACTTTGTTGCGTAACAACCAAGTTGAATAAGGCGAAGTTTTCCTCGCTCAGGTTGTAGCTGGAGCGTCTCAGTATCGAAGGCAATACTGGTGGATGTATGAACATGATTAAGATGCTCAATACCGTAGTACACTGTGTAATTAGTCATTTCTTTTTAATGTGATACTTAGTTCTGATAAAAATAGATAGGTAGTAAGCTCTTAACTCGGACCAACTAACATCTTCTTTGCTTATGCGCTTAATGAGTCCATACTGTCCTTCATCCTGCCACCAAGTACAGGAAGGTATAAACAAAACATCTCGATTTTTACTAGATAAATAATCGTGTAGTTCTGTAGATAGTTGATAAAGGACAGCAGTTTTATGTGGGCCATTAAGGGTCATAAGTCAGTGTCCTTTTCAAAAGCCTTATAAATAGAATCAAGATATTCTTGATAAGTGATTTTCAGCCATTCTTCTTTTGTGAAGTATTGATGGCAGAGGTTACATTTCCATCCGTTTACATTTTCTAAAGGGATCTGAAGATCAAAAAGATTCATGCAACCAGGACATATAACTCGTGTCATTTTTTAGTACCTCCAACGCCAGTTGTATTTTCTGCTGTAATAACTTTTGGGCAATTCACGAAATTGCTTTTCTTCCCTCGGTGGCCTTCCAGTTAGAAATCCCCAATCATCAGGGATAGCTCCTGTAGTAGCCCAGTCAGGTAACTGATAGAGTTCTGGTTTCCCGTTGATGTAATGTTCTGCATTTGTCATAGGTCAATCTCCAACTGCTTAGGTTTATCTAAGTTCTGCATAATCTTGAAAAGATCATTACAAGCGTGTCCATAACCTATGTATTGGTTAAAAGCTTCCTTTGACTTTTCAAGATTACCAGCAGCTTGATGTTCGTTACTCTCATTAAAGTAACGATTTTGCAAGTCTAATAAAGACCGCCAAGCCTTTGATAGAACAAGATACTCAGCCCACTTTTCATCATTCATTACAGTCATCAGATATCCTCCTCTACTATTTCCCAGTCACATAAGTGACCAAGAGAGATCATTTCTTCTATCTCCTTCTGAGTAGGAGCATTTTCAGAAGTAATTGGTTCGCCCCAAAAAATACTTGTTTCGCATAGGGCAGCATCATACTGTTCAGGTGACAGCCATGTTGCATAGTGAACTAGAACAGCATCATCAACTACAGCCCGTACATAAACGTACTCTTCTCCGTAGGTGAAACTGAACTCCTCTATTTGGTTTGGAGAGTTTTCAGGATGCACAGTATGGGTGCGATCCTTTGTTAATTGGGTCATGGGTGTTGACCAAGGTTTACATCTATTACTGTAGCATACTAGACAAGCTTAGACAACCTATCAATGCTAGGAAAAACGCTAATGTCATATTTCGTATAGACAGTGACATCTAAACCTGCGTTAACAGCTATTAATACTTGTTCATCTAAATGTTGTTCGTCCCAGTAATCAATCTGATTGACTCTTTGAACAACACCTTCGTTGTCATATTCCGTAAAGCGTACCGAAGCGGCTGGTCCGTCTTCATATATAGCTTCGTAAAAAGCTAATTGTACTCTTCTTGGTTTTATTCCCATTTTTTCCACGCCTCTTCAAAGCCTCGTGCGGGGGGATATGTTTCAGTTGTCCCATTTGAAGCACTTCCCTTCTCCTGCTTGGTTTTTGGGGTGGGACAAGGGGGGTGGGACAGGTCAGGTTGTCCCAGGGGTGGGACAGCTTCGCTCGAAATAGGGGTTGTCCCACCCTCTGTCCCAGGGGTACTTCCCTTGGTATCACTACTATCTAGCTTAGGTGGGACAGCATACGCAAACCCCCCGCCCGCAAGGATCGCTTTATACTCATTCGTTCCATCATTATTTATTACTTCAACTAACCCTCTTTTCTCTAAACGCTGGAGCGATTTTCTAATAGCAGCAACTTTTCCTCCTACTAAAGGATCGGCATTTAAATCAGCTCTACTTCTGGATTCAGGATGCACAACCCTAAGTCTCTGAAGAACACGATCAATAATTCCTGCTGGTGCGGCATCATTTGGGTTTACTTCAGGGGTGAAGTCGCTGATCGTGAAACTTAAATCAGCTTCCATCCTCATAATCAGAGAAGTACCTGATCTACCACTCCTTGATTTTTCAACAGTGATTAAGCGGGAACCGCTTCCAACCTTTTCGAGAAGTTCTTTACTCGGTTTCTTCAAAGCCCAAGTTTCGTCAACTGCATCTCGTATCGCAGAAGTTCCTCTAAACCCTCCTGTTTTATTTGCATGATGAATAAGCAGAATCGTTGAAGCTGGAAAGAGAACCCCATTGTTTCTAGTCAGCCAATAAAGAGGTGTAGCAAAGTCAGATTTATTTTCATCAAATGCTCTTCCTCCACTGCACCCAATCAAAGAATCAATAACAACCAAACTAGGTTTAATCTTCTTCATCAGTGAAACAAATTGTGCATAACGCTGGAGCGACCAATCAGTTTGTATATGGGTATTGGAATTTACAGGGAAATCAACTTCCTCTAACTGTTCTTTCAACTGCACTAAGGGTTGATCTCCATTAAGCAGAAGAACTGGCCCTTTTTTGACCGGAACGGCTTTTCCTCTGACAACAAAAGGTGAACCAGTAGCAATATGTTTTGCTAAAGCCCATGCGCTCATAGATTTTCCATCTCCACCAGCCCCATATATCAAGACAACTGAGGGTGTAGGAAGTACATCAGGAATTAAGTAATCTCTTTTTCCATCTATCTGCATTAAGTCCTCTACACCCATTAACCTCGCCTTACTTTCATACTGAATCTGGTCAACAATTAATTTTTCTAAGGCAACCTGATCTCTATAACCAGACTGGAGCGCAAGTGTATTTAACTTGTAGTTCATCTCAGCAGGGTTATCTAATTCAAGAACAACCTTTGCTTGTTTAATAACCTCTTCAAAAGGAAGAGTTGAAGTTCTAAATTCTTGAACCTGCTTTTTCTCAGCATTAGAAATAATTTCCCTACTAACTGGGGAAAATCTGGCTCGTTTTGGATCTTCCTGATCTGCTAACCAAATAAGAGTTCCTAGACCAACTTTTCCTGCCTTGAATGATCCCCAAGGATTTTCGCAAGGGTTTGAATCTTTCCATTCATCGGCATATTCAGGATCATCACCAGACCAAGCACTCCAAAGAGTTAAACCAAGATCATTCGGCAATTCTGAATGAATCGCCATGCCAATTTTTATCCAATGATCTCTGCTACCTGTTCCTTGATGTGTAATAACGCTTAAACATTCTTGGATGATTTGAGCGACTTCTTCTTCAGTTCGATCAGATAGATCAAGACCTTTTCTATTTTTTACTAGACCTGTTCCATCTCCTGCTTTGGCTGCTTTCATTTCAGCAAGCAACCAGTCTGGAGCGACAGGAATATTTTCTAAATCTCCTTCAAAACCGTAAGAACCTTCTTCCGATACCTTTCCCCCTGGATAAGCACCGTAAATAAGCCCCTGACGACCCCATAGAAGCTCATAACAACCTCCTGTTGCTTCTGATAGGCCATGCCCTTGAACTTCTCTCCATAGGTCTTCAGGAACCTTGAATATATATTTCGCTGCATTTTTCTTTGTAGAAGTTATACAAGGTGCGCCTTTTAAAGTTTCTTTCCACTTTTTCTTTAATGAAGATAAGTTTCTATCAACATCGAGAATGACAACACCGTTTCCTCTAATTCCTGTAAAAAGACCGACAGCCCCTAACTTATCGTTACGCTCCAGAGCTAGAGCAACATCAGCAGGTTTGAATTTACGCTGGAACGATTCTTCTAAAGGATTTTTACCTGTGGCTTTCTTGCCACTAAGCATTGAAGCCCCTTTGCGATATATCGGTGCATAGACAAATTCTTCAGGTAATGTCTTAACAAATTGAAGTACATTCATGTGATACAATTCCTCTGTGGGTTTCTACATTTTTAGCTCTCAAGGTTTGCACCGCCTTGGGAGCTTTTCAATTCTACAGCATAGACATATATCTGTCACTGTAGTATGCTAGTGAAGCAACGGGCATTATGCCCTCCGCTTAACCGACTATGCCTTTTCTATCTGAAAAAGCCAAATCCACTGTTTCTGCTGGTGCAGGTGGTGGTTATCTAAACCCATCGAAGATCCAAAGCGGAACTTCGGTACGTTTCTCACTTCTCAGTGATTCCCCTCTTGAATTTTGGGAAGTTTGGGGAGAAGCGGTTGATAACTCCAGAAAACCTTTTAGGTTTGAAAGTCAACCTACTCCCGAAGACGTTGAAGCTGCTATGGGCGCAAATTACTTTAGGCGTAAAGGTCAGGATGGTGAAACTCCTGAACCTGCCAAGTTTGCTCTAGCTGTTCCCGTCTTTAATCACGATGCTGGACTTGTTCAAGTCTTATCGATTGTTCAAAAATCGATTGCCAGAGAATTGGACGCAATAAGTCAGCTAGAAGAATATTCTGACTTACTTTCTATCGACTTTCAGTTGAATAAAGAAGGTAACGGCCTTAATACGGAATACGGTCTAAGACCATTGCCTCGTAAAAAAGGAAGTCAAGAATCTATAGATGAAGCTTGGAGCGAAGCTAAAAAAGAGGGCTTCGATATATCCCGCTTAATGACAGGTGGAAATCCTTTTAAAGAGGACGTTTAAACCTTTACTTAATTCATCATTGGGGCCATTCATCGGCCCCTTCTTCTTATGTCTTACAACTCCGAAGTTCCTATTTTACGAGAGTACAAACTTTTAGTAAAACCTCCTAATGAAAACAAGATAAAGCACCGTATATATGCAACTTCTCCAGAAGATGCAAAAGTACAGGCTTTAAAAAGATGGCCTGAAGCTAGGGTCATTGTTACTGAGGTTAAGAAATGGTCTTAAGAAAAGTTTCCTCAATTCTTTCTAACGGGATTGATTCGCTCTATACCGCATGGATTAGTTTTCGCTACGAAGTTCGGAGATTCTTTTATTTTTATTTTAAGAGGCTCAAATGGTTTTTAAGAATCAAAGAGTCTCCACTGATAAAGGTAGAAGTTAATGAAGTTCCTAGTGAAATGCTCGGAGGTATAGAAGGGATGCTTGTGGCTATGTGGTATCGAAAAAGTAATGAAACAGGTGCTTTTCAAATGCACGAGTCTGAACTTGATTATCTTTTAAGTTCTCCTAAAAAGCATACTTTTTCAAATCTACCTCCTGATGTAGAAGCCTACTTAAAGGATAATTGCCCTCCCCCTAGCTAAAAGCGAGCTTTAGGTTATAGTAATTATGGGAACGTGTATTTATTTTCCACTAATGGGAACGCTAGACACTCAAAATGATCTAGCAGGACTAAGAAAGTGGAGCCTGGAACGTGACGACTCTCATACGATATATCCCCATCGTGTTTATAGGGATGACAAAGGCAACATATATCACTCAGTTACCCATATCCTTAAAGAGACTGTTCCTGAACAGCAAAAACAGGCACTAGATAAGTGGCTGGAACGACCTACTTCTATCCAAGAACGAGATGTTGCCGCAAAACGTGGCACTTTAATGCACAATCATGCTGAGTATCTTCTTAAAACCGCAAGTAAGCTTGCTCGCTCTGCTGCCAATAGGCGCAATAGCTGGAAAACAGGCAATGACGGCCTGGAACGCTGCCCGAAAGCGATCACAAAATGGGCGCTACAGAAAGCAGCCGAAACCGCACCTCGTGTTCCGTTCAGTGCGAGTGGATACGCCAGAGGTTTACGATCATGGATACTGGAGCGAGTAACCGCCATTCATGCGGTTGAATTTTCCATTCATAAGAATAATTTCGCTGGTACTGCGGACGCTTTAATTGATATTGACGGAAAAGGCCCATTCATTTGTGACTGGAAATCTTCCCAGTTGGCACGATCTGACGCATTACTGCAAAATTACGCAGATCAGGCTGGTGCATATTCTATGGGCCTTAGAGATCTAACGGGTATTAATTGTGTTGGCTCGTTTATCGTGGTAGCTCGCAGAAGTGGAGCGCCACAAATTAAGGAATTGAATTATTTAGAATTAAAAAGCTCCGAGGTTAGGTTTCTAACTCGAAGCTCTATTTTTGAATCTAAATTAAAGTTGACTGCTTAGGGGTCTATTCCTATCAACTGGTACGTTTTAAACCAGTCAATTTCCTGCCATTTGTCATCGTTACCGAAAGAAGAAAAAGGGATTATGTGAGGAGGCATTGCAGCAACAAAGGCAAAAAATTCTTTTTGTAATTCTTCTCTTGTTGGTTGTCTGTTAAGTCCTCTATATTTAAAAATCCCATTTGCTTCTAGCTGTCTTCCTATCCTTTGGTACGTTTTGGGATAACGAGAAGCAACACCTCTAAGGATGTGCTTAAACTCGGTTGAGTGCCAATAGTGTTTAGTCACTAGTCAGCCTCCAATAGATTGTTATCAGATAGATAAAGGTCTATTTCCTGGTACGCTCTGGATAATTGGGTCAATTTATCTCCCCAGGGTTTTTTGTATCTTCCAGGCTCCCAAAAACCTGATCCGTGATCATTTCTAGTAAGCATAAAGTCATGTGCTACATAGTCCCATAAGCTTCCTTGTGTTGGGTCGTAAAGATCTAATCTGTGTAGCTCAGGATCGAAACCTAAATCTAGAGCTTGTTCTTTAAAAGAATCCCATTCTCTTTTGATTCTTTGTTTTAGATCTTCTGAAGGCTCAAAATCTAGCCCGTCATAATAAACGGTTTCTCCTTCCTGATCTACTTCTATGTGTGCAGTCCATTGGAGCGTTTCCAATGCGTGTAAGTACGACATTTTAAAAACTCCTTGCGGTTTTGTGGGCTTTTAATAGTTCACTAGATAATGAAACTATTTTTTCTGTGTCGTCTTCTACTATTGCTTTATTAAGTTGATCTCTCAAACAATCGAGAGCTAGGTTTTTATCTAGCAAAATTTGAGATTCTTTTTTATTGGGCTCTTCTTCCCATTCATGTGTTTTGTAGGCTTCCAAATGCCAGCGGTAAGCGCTAGATGTTGGAACGTTTCTTTCTTCTAAAATTTGAATAATTTCTAGCCGTTTTGTGTTTTGTTCTAATAAATCGGCTATTAGTTCCATTCCTTCTTTTTTCTCCATTTTTAAAAGCTCCTATTTTTTAGCGTTTGCTTTGCTTCATACTCTGCGATTGTTTGGAGCGCTTCCAAAAATGTTGGACCCCCTAAAAATTGGAGGTTAGGATTTTGGATTGTCTCTCTTGCTATTTTGAGTTTTCTAAACTCTGCAAGATTTACGGGTTTTTTGTTCATGGCTTTAAATGGAGGTTTTTTGGTGGTTGTTCCCTCCTTTATTACTGTAGCATATTAAAAGAAAAATAAAACCCTAGAATTTTTTAATTCTCAGTGAGAATTCTTACTCTGTTTTAGTTGGTTGAGTTAATGAGTAAAAATACCTATGGAGTTATTTTTTGTTTTACTGTAGTATTTTAAACAGCTACACAAAAGCACAATGTTAAAAGCCAACAAACTCAAAACTATTGAGGATATAGAAAAGGCTTACCCGCTTTTCTTTTCTTGTTCTTCGATGGAGTCGTTTAAGTCTAAGGTCTACGATTCTGTAAAAGTCACAGAATCAGGCACTTACTTTATAACTTCTGAGATTTTCAAATATGAAAGAATTGGAGAGCATGAATTAATTCATCACGAAAAAGACAGAACTTTTTTTGTGCGTTTTGCTGATGAAAACAACATTTACAGAATTGAAGAGTTCGACACTCTTCATAGGGCTAAAATGTACCTAGATAAATTAGGCCATGATACTGGAGGTTTTAGGGTTAGTCAGCACGAAGCAAACCAGGCAAAACTTAGAATTTTAGGAGTTAAGTAAAATGTACGAAACTTTTAAAAAATTAAAATTTAATCAAATAGTTTTGGTTACTTCCTCCGATTGTATTAATTCAACACCAACAGAAAGAGCCTACAAAGTGGGAAGACGTACCCATTCTAAAAGGTACAACTTAGAGAAGTTAACTCTTATCCCTTATCGGTTTAAGGATGTTAAAAGGGCTGACCCTAGATGCAAACATTATTTGTATTTTAGAAAATCAACTCAAAGTTTATCTTTTGCCCACGTTAATCTTGCTTGCTCTTTACATGGAATAAGAGAACCAGAAATAAGTTCTCCTTATGCGCTTAAAGCTTGATTGGCCCTTTTATAGCCGTTTTCTTTCTCTTTGCTACATCAACCACCAAAAAGCAACAGGAAGAAAGCGAGCAGAAAAGGTAAAATAATTTTAATTCTTGTTGATGCTCAATTTTCAGCAAATGGAGTAAGATAATTAAATGTAAAGTATTATTACAATTAAAATTATTATTGTACTACATTAGAAAATTTTAATCTAATATGGATTTAAGCAGAAAATTTTTTCAACTGCTTACCAAATCAAATGCCTACTTCTTTCCCTCGTCTTTGTTCTCTTGATGTTGAATCTTCCAACTACAAGAAAATCAAAAGATTGAATAAAGATGTTTTACTCGCCCAACTTTTTCAACTTCAAAATGATCTTGATGCAGCGCACGGCAAAGTAGCCCAATTCGAGGCAAAAGCAGAAAGCCAAAGCCTGAAGGACTGGAGCGATGTCATCAACAAGTCAAGAAGCCTCGCAAAAGCCAGGGCGAAAAAAGACACACGCCAAACTTGGAAAGATTTAAAAACAATTTTTTCTTCACCAAGTTTTGTAATTTCAAAAGCTTAATTTTTTCCCCTTCTCAATTCCCCGCAAAAAAGCGGGGATTTTTTTTTGTTTGTTTTTTTTTTTTAAGATGAATGGGGGAAGGTAGGAAAATTAATTTTTTTATATATAAAGATAGGGAACTTACTGAATAACCATAAAATAAGCTCTTATGTAGTACCTCTATATACTACACTACAAGTACTCATTTAGCAATATCATTTCCACAAGAACCCTTCGAGAGTAATGTTTTGTAGTACCTGCCATCTTCCTTAGTTCACTACAAGAGTAACCATCTAATCGCTCTATAAAAACCTGCCTTCGCAGGGGGTAGTCATCAGAAAGTATCCATCTCGCCCTATCCCGCCAAAAATAAAATAACTTATTTAGACTCAACCCGAATCGCAAGCTCAGGAGCATTGATATTAACAGTCTCGACACTTTCACCAATGACCTTACCCAATGAATCAAGTATCTGAGCCGCAGTCTGAAGCTGCCCTTTCTTAATCGCTTGATTAAACAACCGAATCCTCATACTTTGCAGCCTGGAAAGCATGTTTTCCCTGTCTTTTTCCCAGTCTTCTTTTGTCCACTCTTTAACCGCTACCCAATCAGTCCAGGCCGTTTTCTGACAAACACCCTCCTTAACCGCATGATCCAAAACTAACTGGCGAGTTGTCAAACCCTCCAACTGCCTTTTATAGAGTCTTTGCCTTCTAGCTTCAACAACAATCGCTGCTGACTTACCAGGATTTTTCTTTTTTACAATTTCTTGCTCTTGTGGAGCAAAAGTTTCTCCAAAATTACCTAAAACAGCTTCAGCCACGGGCAGAAATACACAGTATTATTTCGATGATAACGCTGAAGAGTCGTTTTAGTCGATAGAAATAAGGAAATACATCAAAAAACCAGTTATTCTTTACTACATGAGTACAAAAACAGCCGAACCTTTAACACTTCGATGGGCGCAGGGGGAGGTATTCAACAGCCCAACAAGATTTAGAGTTCTAGTAGCTGGAAGACGCTTTGGAAAATCCTATCTTTCCTGCATAGAACTGATAAAAGCCGCCATAAAAAGACCAGGCGAAACATATTTTTACTGCGCCCCAACTTATCGAATGGCGAAGGACATCGCTTGGAAAGAAATCAAGCGGTTAGTCCCAAGAGAGTGGATTAAGTCTAAAAATGAGACTGACCTGAAGATAGAACTCATAAATGACTCCCTAATCGAACTAAAAGGAACAGAAAATGCAATGGCCTTAAGAGGCCGAAGTCTTGCGGGTGTAGTTTTAGACGAGGCCGCCTTCATGGATGCCGAGGTTTGGTTTGAAGTAATAAGACCCGCCCTAGCAGATAAACAAGGTTGGGCGTTATTCATATCAACTCCCGATGGAACTGCAAGTTGGTTTTATGATTTGTGGTGTTACGTGCCAGAAGATCCAACCGAAGAGTGGAAACGTTGGAGTTTTACAACAGTTGAAGGGGGTAATGTTCCAGAAGAAGAAGTTACAGCCGCAAAAGCTCAATTAGACCAGCGAACTTTCAGGCAAGAATTTGAAGCGAGCTTCGAGAATTTAACAGGATTAGTCGCAGTTTCCTTTGGCGATGCCAATATTTCCACAGACTCAAAGGACATTACTGTAGCACCTTTACTGCTTGGAGTTGACTTTAACGTAGATCCAATGTCAGGAATATGTGCGGTGAAAGACGGGGAGAACCTTTATGTTTTTGACGAAATCATGCTCACAGGTGGGGCAACCACATGGGACTTTGCCGAAGAAGTAACCCGCAGATACGGCTTGGATAGAAGGATTATAGCTTGTCCCGACCCAACAGGCGGGGCCAGGAAAACTGCTGGAGTAGGCGCAACGGATCATAGTATTTTAAGGCGGAGTGGTTTTAACGTTTCTTCTCCAAAGGCTCCTTGGAAAATTCGAGATAAAATAACGGCAGTCAATACTGCACTACTTGACGCAGCAGGAGATCGTAGAACCTATATTCATCCACGCTGCAAACAATTAATAAAATCTCTGAGGACACTGACCTATGCACCGAATACGGGGTTGCCTAATAAGAACCTTGGCGTTGACCACGCTTTTGATGCTTTTGGATATTTATGTCTTCAACAATTTAACTTAGCGAAACCTCAAACATTAGGGCAAACTGGATATAGAATCTATTAAAGACGTTGTTTTATTATGGCTAAATCAGCAGCTATGAAAAGGTGTGAAGGTTACGTTCGCACTGTTAAGAAAGGTAAAAAGGGTAAAAAGACTTCGGCTGCAAGTAAAAAGAAAGGTAAGTGATTACTTTTAAAATCCTCCACTTAAAACAATGACTTACGCTGTACCAGGGCCGATCCGAACAAATATTACAAGTTCTACTTATATAGGTGGAACAGATAGTCCCTTTACTCGTACTCGTGCAGTACTAGATATGGTAAAAGGGTGGGAAATAATGAAGGCAGTTACCCAAGGAACAGAATATTTAAGGGCAAATTGTGAAGCATTTTTACCCTTAGAACCTCGTGAAGATTACACAGCGTATCAATCAAGAGTAGATAGATCCGTATTTTCTCCTTATACACAGCGTTTAATCAGAGCAGCAACAGGTTTAATCCTTAGAAAACCAATAACTTTAATTGGTGATCCATATTGGACAGATGTTTTTGCAAAAGATGTTGATGGATGTAAATCAGATTTAGATGAATACGCTCGGAGACTGATCATATGTTCACTAACTTACGGGCAAAGCCATGTTTTAGTTGATTTTCCTGCTCCTACAGGCGCACTAAGTCTTGCCGAAGAAAGAGAACAAAATAGGAGGCCATATTGGATAGAAATAGATCCTATGAACATCTATGGCTGGAGATTAGACAGAGAAGTTAATTACGGAAATTTAGTTCAGGTAAGAATAGCCGAAAAAGCAATAGTACCAAAGGGAGAATTTGGTGAAACTGTATTTGATCAAGTCCGAGTTATAGAACCAGGGCGTTACCGTGTTTATAGGAAAAATGAATCTGAAAAGAACCTATACAACATTGAAGATGCCACTTTTTCAGGTAATTTTTCCTCTCCCACAGATGAAAAAGACTTTGAAATTGTAGAAAGCGGTGAATATTCTTTGGGTGAAGTTCCCCTTGTAACTGTTTACTCAGGCAAGACAGACACAATGACTAGCAAACCACCTTTGTTAGATATTGCTTACCTAAATCTTGCACATTATCAACGACAAGCAGACCTAATCCATAGTTTACATGTAGCCTCACAACCAATGCTTGTACTTGAGGGCTGGGACGATCAAACAAAAGATATGGCAGTCAGCGTCAACTACGCTCTCGCAACGCAACCTGGCAACAAAGTCTATTATGTCGAGCCAGCGTCCAGTGCGTTTGAGGCGCAAGCGGCTGAGATCCAAGAATTACAACAACAAATGGCTACGCTCGGCATTAGTACGCTTTCGCAGCAAAAATTTGTTGCTGAATCGGCTGATGCGAGAAGACTTGACAGAGTGGATACTAACTCCATGCTCTCGATGGTTTCGCTCGAATTAGAGCAAAAACTTCAGAAAACATTCAATTTATCGGCTAATTATCTTGGAATTGAGCCTCCAGAAGTCAAAATTAGTCGTGATTTTGATATTGATAGACTAATAGGACAAGACATAACTGCTTTAACTTCCTTATTCGATCAACAGGTGATAGATAGAGACGAATTTAGGCAAATTCTAGTCCAAGGTGAAGTACTTCCTGATGGAAATCAGTCCGAGGTTGATTAATACACTAGAATATTAAATAAGTACATTTATTACTATGGCAGCACCGCAAATGAGATTTGAGGACTTAAATCCTCCTGCATGTCCTCCGAAAAAGGTAGAGACACCAGTAGAGAAGCCAAAAGCGAAGGCTCCTAAAGCACAAAAACCTACAAAACCTACTAAATAATCATGGTTGAAGAACGAGTCATCCAGCCTGAGTCCGTGACTCCTGCTGAACAGCCCGTGGCTGAGACACCTGTTTCTCCAGCCCCTCAAGCTCCCAACCTTGACAGTGTTAAGGCTGATTATGAGCAGCAAATCTCATCTTTAAAAGCTCAAATAGCTGAAGAAGGTGAAAAATTTAAAGGCATCAAAAATAAATTAGATGATGTCTATAAAAAAGCTGACGCTGAACGCAAGAAGAAGCTTGAAGATCAAGGACAATGGAAGGATCTTTGGGAAGAAGCTAATAAAACGGCACAAGAGAAAGATCAGCAAATTTCAAGTCTTAATCAGGAATTACAGAACCTAAAGACTTCAAATGAGGCTGCAAATACTAAAAGTGCTGCTTTAGCTGCTATTAGTAATCTAGGTGCTATTAATGCAGAGCAAACACTCTCTTTATTGCAAGATAGGTTAAAGAAAAACAGCGAAGGTAAAGTTGTTGTTTTAAATGGAGGGGTCGAACAAGATCTCACTACATACATAAATAACCTACGCAATCCTGGTTCTGGTTGGGAGCATCATTTCAAAGGCAGCGGTGCTGCTGGAATGGGCGCAAAACCAACACCTACCTCAAATGTCTCTCCTGGTATGACTAATCCCTGGAAAGAAGGTAGTATTAATGTAACTAGGCAGATGGTCCTAGAGTCCACTGAGCCTGAGCTTGCAGCGGTGCTGAAAAGAGAGGCTACAAACAGTTAGTTCTGTGAATTAACCACCGAGTCCGTGACTTGGACCTCGCAAATTAATCCCCATACATTGAAATGGCAGCCCCGTTTCAGAATTACTCTGGCGGTGTCCTTCTTGCGGATGTCGTCAAGAGAAATAATTTGGCTCGCTATGTCCAAGAGGCAATCAAAGAGCGCAGCCAATTCGTAAAAAGTGGTGCTGTAGCACGTAGTTCTGCTCTTGATTCAAGAGAAGGCGGAACACGCATACAAGTACCTGAGTTCAATCCTGTTGCACCAACTGAGTCAGTAATGACAGGTGCAGCTAACTGGGATACAAACGGTTATTTAGTTCCACAAAAGATCGGAACAGACACCCAGATTGCATCTATCTGCCACAGAGGTTTTGCTTATGCGGTAGATGACGTTGCAATCTTGGCTGCTGGTGAAGATCCAATGCTTGCAATCCGCAATCAGCTTGCAGATGCAATCAATAAGCTAAACAATGCACGTTTGTTCTCACAACTTGCAGGATTATTCGGAACAGCATTAGCTGGTAACGCACTTGACGTTGCTAAAGCAGCATCTTCAGGATCAGACGAGACTAACTATTTAACAGCTTCCACTATCGCCAAAGCCCGTAACAAATTGGGTGAGCGTGGTGAAGAGCCAGATGTTCTTGTTGTTCACCCTTCAGTTGCTTACTACCTCTATCAGGTAGGAATGTTAACTTTCTCTACTGCCGCAATGGTTGCCGATGGCGCTGTTACATGGGGTGGTGGCGGAGTTGGCATTGGAGCCAAGGAAGTCGGTCAATTTGCAGGATGCACAGTTGTTGTTGACGAAGCTGTTAACACAGTTGCTCCTGGTACAAGTGGTCACTTGACAGAGTTCTATTGCTACTTACTTAAGCGTGGAACAATTCTTGAAGGTGTTCAGCAAGATCTAAGGATTGAAGCTGATCGCAACATCTTGTCTAAGCAGAATGTACTTTCTGTTGACTATCACACTGCGTATCACGTAATGGGTACTAAGTGGGTAGATGCTGGTGACAACCCAACAAACGCAAACTTAGCGACTGCTAACAAGTGGGGTGCTACATACGATGTAGATCTAATTCCTGCTGTTCAGATAACAGTTAATAGCCCATTAGACTTATCAACTATTAGTTAATAGTCTTGTAGAGGGTCTACATAAATTAGCCTCACTTTCGGGTGAGGCTTTTTTATGGCGCTATGATATAAAGGAGATTTACTAATTACGTTGTGGCAGCAGCTATACACGCCACCTTAAAGGGTTCAAACTCCAATAGTTATGTGACTTTGAACGAGGCTGATCTTTATTTTGAAACCGCCCCAGAGGAATCTAACTGGGATGACAAGACGGATGACGCAAAGAGAAGAGCGTTAATATCTGCATGCCGTTGGATCGACAGTTTGAATTTCTATGGCAGCAGATGTGATGAAGATCAAGCTTTAAAGTGGCCTAGACAGAATTACGAAGTAGATAATGTCGAATTAACTTCCGATGAAATACCTAAAAGTATCAAGTATGCACAGTATGAATTAGCAAGAAAATTAGCAAACGATACTGATGCTATGACAGGCAATAAAGGAACCGATGGTAATATTGAAGAAGTGAAATTAGGTGATATGGAAGTAAAGTATTCAAGTCAAAGCCAAGGTATTGGAACAGTTAACAATGTTTTTGACGTTTATCCGTGGCTTCAGTCCTATCTTGGTGCTTATTGTCTTGGTGGCTCTGGCAGCTATCAAGTTAGAATGGTAAGAGGTTAATATGGCTTTAATAGATAGTACTTTTAGTTCAATTCCCGCAAAGATTTTAGATAAATGGGGTGTTAGTTTGACCTTTGTTAAAACGGCTGCAAACCAAAGTTATAACGTTGGAACGGGTGCTGTTAGTGGTACAGATACGAATGTAAGTGTGAAAGGTGTCATTCTTCAAGTTTCACCCTCTGAGGATGATGAAATTAAGCAAAAAACTGATATACAGGTCATTATCGGTAACAAAGAATTAGGAGATTATTATCCGACAGTACGTGATCGTATTCAATACACAGAAGCAGGAGCAACTAAGGTAGCTAAAATAGTTAGTGTTACTACTTCAAGGGGTGACAAACCAGTGTTACATACAGTTATAGCGAGGCCACAGTAATGCCAAAAAATGAATTGCCTGGCTTACTGGAAAAATTAGATGAAATAGCTAATGTTGTTGCTTTTAATGCTCCTATGCAAGTAGCTGTAGATATAACAACGGGTTTAAAGAAGAAAGGCCCACTTTGGACGGGGCTTTTTGCTAACTCTTGGCAAATAAAAACACCTTTAGGGAAAACTGTAAGAGGTACATCTAGTCCAGGGCAGCCTCAACTACTTAAATCTCTAAGGGTGTCTGGTAAGGCTACTGCCACTAGATTAATTTCAAGACGTAAGAAGACTACTTTTTCTATAAATAACACGGCTCCTTATCAGGCTCAAGCAGCAGATCTTGTAGCTTTTCGTCCTACTGGGGGCTTCCCCTGGAACGCTTTAGGGGAGGTTAAACGAGGTGAACGAGGTAGTAAGTACAGAGGTCTGACTAGCTACTCTTCTACAGGTAGATCTGTGGAGACTGCACCTTTAGATTGGTTTACTCAGTACGCTATAGCAGGTCAAATGGAAGCCCAAGTAGCAAAATCTTTTGCATCTGTATTTAATAGAATCAAATGAGTACTTATCAAAGCGTTAGAACTAAAATCGAGACTCCTATTTGGACTAATTATGCAAGTTTGAGTCCAGCTATACCGACCTATTTTGATAATTTTGAGGATGCTTTAACTGATGCTGAAGACGAATTTGTTCATGTCAATATTCAGTTCGGACTAACAACAGATTCTTCACTAACGACTTCTTTAGATCACATTAGAGGGATACTTGTTATTAGGGTCTTTACACAAAAAGGCCAAGGATCAAGACGTAATCAAACCCTAGTGACATCAGGAAATTCAGCTATTCTAGGACTTAATCAAGAGGGTAAACCTAGTAGTGGAGTTTATGTAAGAACTGGATCGGTAGATGGCCCAACCTTTAGTTATGAAGGGCCATATTACGTTTCAAGAATAGAAACAGCTTTTGAAGCTACAATTATTTCTTGAATAAGGTGAGCAAAAGACGCTAACCTATGCGTAGAACGGGTCGTACCCGTATGTCCAAAACCGAAACCCTTTAAAAATGGCTACTGTTCTTTCGGGTACTGCGGGTGCATTGTATTACTCCCCCGCAGGAACCAGTTCCACAAAAATCATTGCTACTAACTTTCCTTCTTCTGGATCAGATATTCAGGTTGGAACTTACCTTGGCTTTAAAGTTAACGATCCTGTAACACTTGCTTACCCAGGAAGTGCAACAGTAACCAACTGTATTGCCGCAGGAAATAAGTTTGTTAAGACTTATACTGCTTCAACAGGTGTTATGACTCTTTCTGCGACAGCAGGTGGAGCCGCATTAACAGCTTCCGCACAGCCAAGTGGTTTTGGTAGTGATTATGCAACTATTACTTATACTGCACCAGAAGTTGTTGGTTCTGTTCGTGAATGGAGTTTTGAAATAACTAGAGCTGAGATTGATGTAACAAGTATCGGACAAACAGTTGGTCAAACAGCTCCATTCCGTACATTCATCTCTGGTTTTGCTGATGGTTCAGGTTCCGCAACTGTTTACACAACAGATGACGACACCTTACTTTCTAGCCGAATGATTGAAGACGTTATCCAACGTGAGCAATCAGGTGCAAAAGTGAAGCTCTACTTGGATCGTATTATGAGTGGTGCAAGTGTAGACGACACCTCTAGCCGTTCAATTACAGCAGACATCATTCTGACTTCAGCAAGTTTGGGTGTTAACCCTGATGATGGTCAGTCAGTAGACATTGCTTTCCGTCCAAGCTCTGCTCCTACTTTCGATCTATCCAAGACTTGATATTTCAGTATCAGTTTATTTATCTCACAACAACCTCGGTTATGCCGAGGTTTTTTGTTGTCTATTACGCTACAGTAGCAGCATAATTATTTTCACTTATGCCAACGTCTCCTATTCGTGCTGTAGACCGTTTGAAGAAAGCAGCAAATTTGGAACCTGCTAAAAAACAGGTTGAGTTATCTGACGGAAGTTTCTTTGAAATGTGGATCACTCCTCTGACTATGGCAGAGAGAGAAAGAGCGCAAAGACAAGCAAAGAGCGATGACGCTAACGCTTTTGCACTACAGCTATTAATAACCAAGGCTCAAGATATAGACGGAAACAAATTGTTTTCCCCTGGTGAGATAGATGTTTTAAAGCATGAAGTTAAAGATGCAGACCTACAGTCCCTAATGCTTGCGGTTATACACGAGGAGGAGGAACCTATTGACCCAAAATCCTAGCTTCGGAGCTTAAGCGGGATAACTGGTTAATGCTTCAGTTCGGGATAGCAAAAGAACTAAAAAGAACACTCTCAGAAGTCAGAGATATGACAGTAGAAGAAATTATCGGCTGGAGCGCTTATTTCTCTGTAGTAAACGAAGAGCAAGAGAAGGAAATGGATAAGATTAGGAGGCGTAGATAACTAAGGCCAGTTAATATAGAGTAAGGCATACTCTTATCTAAAGCTTGTGGCGTATAAGGCTCAAATAGATGTAGCGGTAGCTGGTTTAGACCAGATAAAACGGTTAGCGGCTGATATAAAGGCTATAAGTGGCGATGTAAATAAGATAAATAGTGCTAAAGGTGGGAGTAGAGATAAAAGTTCTTCTACACAAGCTGCCAAACAAGCTAAAGGAGCTAAAGAAGAAGTAAAAAATCGAACAGCAATAAATAACTTATTAAATACAAGTGCTATTCTTCGAGGTCGAGATTTAGATCTAAAACTTAAAGGTGTAGATGTAGCTGAAAAGCTACTTAGATACAATAAAACGGATGAGAAAATATCAGATAGGAAATTTAGAAAAGCTAGGAAGAGGTTAGCCCAAGATAGATTACGCACTACAGAATTAAAGAATCAGCTAAAAGAAGAAAAACTATTACTAGGAATAGATAAGGTTAGCGCTCGTGGCCTTACATCTCCGATACAAGGAAAAATAAGTCAGCCTGGTTCCCCTGCTTTCTTTGCGAAGCAGATGCAAGGAGCGCCAAGTAGTTTCGACCCTAAAAAGGCACTTCCAGACACTCGTCTTTTACGAGGTGCAGAAAGAGGAATAGATAGATTAGATAGGGAAGTAAAGGACTTAACGAGGTCATCTAGGCGGGCAGTAAGAGCAGTTAAGAGTGTCAAAAAAGAGATACCGTTACTTGGAAGACTAGGAAGAAGTAAGAGTCCTTTAAGAGGCGATGCTTTTAGGGATGTAGGTTCTCCTGCATACAATGAACGCTTAGGAGTTCAAGGATTAAAAAACGCTCCGAGTTCCAAGCTTAATTATCGGGGAGGCAAGTTATTACCAGGTAGGGCAGGAGCAGGTGGAGGTAGCGTCCTTCAGAGTGCAGCTATAAGCGGTGCTTTTCCCCTCTTATTCGGTCAAGGCCCACTAACAGCAGCCGCAGGTGCAGCAGGTGGTGGCCTTGGTGCGAAATTCGGTGGTCAAATGGGAGGCTTCGCAGGAGGTCTTGCCGCTACTGCTGCTGTCACTGCAATTCAACAAGCGATTGGAGGTGTAAGCAAACTCGGTCAGGCATTGGGTGATTTTACGGCTGATATTGATTCTCTTCTTAACTCAATGGGTCAAGCAGGAACCATTGAATCAGTAAGGATAAAGGCGATAGAAAAAGCTAGGGGTAAACAGGCTGCTTTAAATGCAGCGATGAATAACATGTCAGATATCATCGGTAAGAAAGGTGTTCAAGATCTGAAGAAATGGGGTGAAGCGTCTAAAAAATTAAGTGCTAATTGGGATAGGTTTATGCTCAGAATGGGGGCAGGATTAGCGAGTTTACTTAATTGGGCGGATAAGATTTTTGGAATGGGTAAAGGTGCGGATAAAGGTGCATTTAAAGATTTCGCAAGGTCATCTGAAAACAAAGAAATAAAGGAACTCGTTGAGGAATTAAAGGGTTTAAGCAGAATGAATAGAGGGGATAGAAAAAGAAGAAAAGAAATTGATACACAGTTATATGGAGAAGATGGTGAAAGTGGTTTAGTTGGAAGAGAAAAAAAGACAAAAGATATAGCAAAAAGAAAAGATTTACTTGAGGCTATGTTTAATACGCAATTAAAAGAAGAGGAGTTATTGCAACGTACAATTAAAGGCACACATGAAGAGCTAATACTGACAAGGGAAGAAAAGGAGCTTGAACAAGCAATTCTAGACGCTGGAATAAAGATGACTGACATAGAGAAGGATAAATTTTTAGGTATAGTCAGATCCAATAGTGCGTTAAAAGAACAAGCGGAATTAGCTGAAAAGATAAGGGACGCATGGGAAGACATCACAAATGAGATAACAGGTTCAATAAAAGACGGAATTAAAGGCTTAATAAAAGGAACATCAACTTGGGCTGACATGTTGAATAACGTGGCAGATAAGTTCTTAGATATGGCTCTTAATCAAGCTTTCTATGGAAGTATCCTTGGATCGGGAGGTTCGAAGGGAGGAGGAATATTTGGTGCTTTAGGCTTATTCGCTGATGGAGGTAGACCTCCTGTTGGAAAACCTTCAATCGTAGGGGAAAAAGGACCAGAATTATTCGTCCCAAGTAGTAGCGGTAGGATTGTTCCTAACCATGAACTAGGAAAAGGAGGAGGATCTACAAGTGTTGTTGTTAATGTTGATGCTTCTGGAACGGAAGTTCAAGGTGATGATGCACAGGCAAAACAGTTAGGAACTATGCTTTCTGCCGCAGTTCAGGCAGAATTAGTGAAACAAAAACGGCCTGGTGGTCTTCTTGCAGGAGTTTAAAAAATGGCAGCTTTCCCTGATTACAAACCTGTTTATTCAGTTACGAAGTCGAGTAGCCCTTTAACTAGAGTCATACGTTTCAATGGTTATGAACAACGAACAACTTTTGGTTTAAATCAAAACCCAAAAAGATATTCGGTTGAATTTAGTGTCAGCGATACAGATGCAGATGTTATTGAAACTTTTTTAGACGCTAGAGCTGCGGATGCTGCTGCTTTTGACTGGACTCCCCCTGATACTAGTACTTCTGGTAAGTATGTTTGTGATAGTTGGACTCGATCTATGTTTGATTTCCAACGGAGCAAAATAAGCGCAAACTTTAGACAGACGTTCTCTCCATAAATGGCTTTTACTGCTTGGGCTGCTTCTACTTCATATAGTGTTGGGGACACAAGAAGGGCTGTAGCTCTTGTCCCTACAGGTCTTGTTTTTAAATGCACAACAGCAGGAACTTCAGGAAGTTCTGAACCTGATTGGCCTACAGATGTTAATGGAACAACAACAGATGGTGGAGTTACTTGGACTGCTGTTAGTGCTGTTTATGCAGATTTAGATTCTCTAGCTCCTGACACGATTATTGAGCTTTTTGAATTAAGACCCACATTGGAATTGCATGGGACAACTGCGATAACAAGATGGCATTGTGGTGTCGCAACTGACGGTGTTAGCAATATCACTTGGAACGGTAATTCTTATGTTCGGATGCCTGTTGAAGCAGATGGATTTGATTTCTCTACAGGTGGTGCTTTACCTAGACCTACTTTAAAAGTTGCGAATAGTTTTCCTCTCTTTACAGCTTCTATTTCTGCTTTGTTAATAGATGTAAACCAAGTAACACCAGGAAATGATTTAGGTGGTGCAGAAGTTAGAAGAATTAGAACATTGAAGAAGTTTTTAGATGGTCAACCTGCGGCTGATCCTGCGGCAACTTGGCCTGAAGAAATATGGTATGTAGATAGAAAAGCTTCTGAAAATAGAAATTTAATTGTATTTGAATTAGCTTCTAAGTTTGATCTTGCTGGAATGTTTGTTCCTAAGAGACAATTACTTCCCAATATTTGTCAGTGGGAATATAGAAGTTCTGAATGTACTTATACAGGAAATAAATATTTTGATGTTAATGACAATGCTGTAGGAAGTTTGGCGGCTGATCGTTGTGGTAAAAGGCTTACTTCATGCAATAAAAGATTTGCAAACTTTGAAGCTACTGGTGCTATCTCTAATGGAAGTAATCAGCTTGTTTTAACTAATTCAGCGACAGAAACGGTAGCAGTTGGAGATATTGTTGAAGGTTTTGGTATTCCTGATAATACAACTGTGACAAATGTTGCAGGTGCAACGATTACATTAAGTGCAAACGCAACATCATCAAGTTCAGCAACAGTAGATGGAACTTTACAGAGTGATTTAATTCGGATCATTGTTACTGATGCTTCAGCTTTAGATCAAAGCATGGCAATTAGTGGGACAGGATTACAGGCAGGAACGATGATTGCTTCTATTAGTGGTACAACTGTTACTCTTAATCAAATTGCAGATTTATCAGTTGTTGGAACGGCTGCATCAAGTTTTTCTGCTCAAAGATTAAGTACTTCAACAAATGTTTTAGTTGCAGATAAAGATGTTTCAGTTTCAGTTGGTCAATATGTAACAGGGACAGGTTTGCCTACAACAGTATTGACATCAGTTACTTATGTCACAGAACAGGCTGTTAATAGTCCTGCGAATATTAAAAAATTAATAACACTTAGCCAAACAATTAGTACAGATGCTTCTGCTACCTATTCTTTTTATTCAATAGGCACACAATCTGAAATTGCTTATAGCTATGTAGGGCCAAGTCTTTATAAAATTAAGAAAGCAAATGATGGGGTTTTACCTTTTGGGTCATTCCCTGGAGCTGGACGCATTAAATGACCTTACCTCCAACAGTTCAAAAGGAAGCTCTTGAACATGCTAAAAGTGAATTTCCTAAAGAAAGTTGTGGACTGGTTACTGTAGTAAAGGGTAGAAGACGTTATTTTGCTTGTAAAAATATCTCTGAAAACCCTGATGAATACTTCGTTTTAGACCCTGAACAATATGTAGAGATACAGGATAAAGGTGAAATTATAAGCATTATTCATTCACATCCTAAGACCAATCACAATCCCTCCAGTGCGGATTTAGTTGCATGTGAAAAGACGGGATTACCTTGGTACGTTGTTAACCCTAAAACAGAATTATGGGGATATTGTGAACCTTCTGGATTTGAACTTCCTTATGTCGGTAGAGCTTTCTCCTACGGGATTGTTGATTGTTACTCATTAATAAGAGACTTTTATAAAAGAGAGTTTGAAATTGAGTTATCTGATTACGACAGGAAGGATAGATGGTGGGAACGTGGTGTCAGTATGTATTTAGATCACTTTGCTGATGAAGGTTTTAAAGAAATACCATTAGAAGAGATTGAATATGGTTGTGTCATTTTGATGAATTTAGAAGCAAACGTCCCAAATCACGGAGGGATTTATATTGGAGATAGTATGGTTCTTCATCACGTACAGGATCGACTTAGTTCACGAGACTTGTATGGGGGCTATTATCAGAAAAACACTGCGAAGGTCTTAAAGCATGAAGACCGTTAAGGTTTACGGAGAATTGAAGAAGCGTCTTGGTGGTCAAGGTGTTTTCAAATTGGATGTTCGCACTCCTGCTGAAGCGATTAGAGCTTTATGTGCAAATTTCGCAGGGTTAGAACAATGGTTAAGTGAAAGCCATATAGACGGTGTTTATTATCGTGTTCTTTTAGGTAAGGAGACAATCGAAGAAGAAAATATTGAAAAACTAACTTACCCGTGGAGTGAACAAGATACTTTCAAGATCACTCCTGTTGTAACTGGTGCAGGTAGAGGCGTCGGTAGATTTATAGCAGGTGCTTTGTTAGTCGCAACAGTAGGACTTACTGGTGGATTTGGTACTTTTGCCAGTGGGACAGGGTTTTTTGGTGGTTCTGGACTCGGATTTACAGCAGGGGCAGGGTTAGGAGGTTCATTGGCAGCAGCAGCAGGAAATTTAGGTCTTTATATGATGCTTTCAGGTGTTGCTCAGATGATTTCACCTACTCCTCAAGCTCCTAATAGGGAAGCTAATAAAATTAAGAATTATTCCTTTAGTGGAATTACAAACACAACTGCTCAAGGTTTCCCTGTTCCTATTGTTTATGGGAGATGTTTTACTGGGTCAGCAGTCATTTCCGCAGGTTTAGATGTTGTTTAAATGAGACAAAATTTACCTCCAAAGCTGATTACTACTCCTGCTGGTTCTGGTGGAGGTGGTTGTTTTATTGGTTCGACTCGGATATCAATTCCTGATGGTCAAAAACCAATATCTTCAATACAAGTTGGTGATATTGTTCTTAGTTTTGATGACAAGGGTGATGTCCATGAAGCAAAGGTCTTAAAAGTACATAAGCATGAGAATGAGGAAATTTGGGAATATAGCTTTTGGGGTGGTTCTTCTTTTACTGCCACCCCTAATCATTGGGTCTTAAATCAATTCAATGCCTTTGTAGGAATTGGAACATTAGATACAGATGATTGTGTTATTAATCAAAATAATCATTTAGTTCCGATAACAGGTAAAAAGCCAATAGGTTTCGCCACTGTTTATAACTTAACGGTTGAAAATCAACATACATTTATCGCTGAAAACATTCGAGTTCACAATGCAGGACTTGGATTAGGTATTCGTGGAGCTGGTGGCGGAGGCTCTAAAAGTGGAGGAGGTAGAACACCAACAGAGGCATCTGATAGTCTTCAAAGTATTCAATATGGAAAGGTTTTAGACCTTATTTCCGAAGGTGAAATTGATGGAATAGAAGGGGGTGCAAAAGGTATTTATCTTAACGATACTCCTGTCTTAAATGCAGATGGTTCTGAAAATTTCACAGGTTATGAAGTAGCTACAAGGAATGGAACACAGACACAAACTTATTTAGGTGATGACAAGGCGAAAGTAGAGGCAGAAGTTGCTGTCAATGCTGAAGTTACTTATAACGTTCCAATCGTTAGGACGATTACAGATAGGGATGTTGATCGAGTCCGAATAACAATGAGGATTCCTGCCTTACAAGCTTTTGAAAGTGATGGAGATATCGTTGGCACGAGTGTCAGTATTGATATTCAAATTCAATATAACGGTGGTGGTTATAACTCCGTAAAAGCACAAACAATCAACGGTAAATCAAGTAGTGTTTATAAGCGAGATTTTATGATCCCGTTAACAGGTGCTTTCCCTGTTGATATTAAATTCAAGAGAACATCAGCCGATAGTGCATCAGCAAAAGTTGCTAATCAAACTTGGTGGACTAGCTATACAAAGATAAAAGATGAACGTCTTCAATATCCAAACAGTGCTTTATGTTGGCTGAAATTTGATTCAACTCAATTCAGTAGTATTCCTGAAAGAAAGTATTTAGTACGTGGAATAAAAGTCAAATTACCAAGTAATGCTTCAGTCGATACAACAACACATTTAGGACGAGTTACTTATACAGGCGTTTGGGACGGTACTTTTGGAGCTGCGACTTGGTGTGCTGATCCTGCTTGGTGTTTATATGATTTAATGATTTCAACTAGGTATGGAGCATCTATACCAGAAAGTTCACTTGATAAATGGGATTTCTATAACATATCTCAGTATTGTAACGCTCTTGTTAATGATGGAAAAGGCGGTCAGGAACCACGTTTTGCCTGTCATTTCTATTTAAATTCAAGAGCAGAAATATACAATGTAATACAACAAATGACCTCCTTGTTTAGAGGTATTAGTTATTATGCCGCTGGAAGTTTAGTTGTTTTACAAGACAAACCTGCTGACCCTCAATATCTATTAGGGCCAGAAAATGTTATAGAAGGTAATTTTGAATATGCAGGAACAGGACAAAAAGCAAGGCATACAACTTGTTCTGTTGCTTGGCAAGATTACACAATGCTTGGTGAGGTTCAATGGGAATATGCAGAGAACGCTGATGCAATAGCAAAATATGGGGTTATCAATCAAGAGTTCCGAGCTGTTGGTTGTTATTCACAAGGTCAAGCTTTAAGAGCTGCAAATTGGTTACTACTAGCTGAACAAAATCTTACTGAGACAGTTTCCTTCGGTGTTTCGATGGAAAGTGGAATTGTTATACGCCCTGGGATGGTATTTGAAGTTGCTGATCCTGTAAAAGCTGGTCAAAGAAGAAGTGGAAGAGTCTCTTCTGCCACAACGACTTCTGTCGTTATAGATAGCGCTGAAGATGTTTCTGTTGACTTAAGTAAGAGTCCTACTATTTCTGTTTTGCTCCCTACTGGTTTAGTAGAGAAGAAAACTATTACAAACATTTCAGGAACGACAGTCTCAATCTCTGGTTCGTTTAGTCAGGCTCCTGTTTCTCCTTCCATTTGGTTGATAGAAACAACCAATTTACAGCCACAGAAATTCAGGGCTGTTGCAGTAACAGAAGGAGATGCAGGTGTCTTTGCAGTAACAGCACTTCTTTATAACGAAAGTATTTATAGCGCAATAGAAAACAACACGAAGATTGAAACCCCTGCTATCAGCAACCTTTCTGTTGCTCCTGAAGCTGTTACCAATATCACGTTCAAGGAATATATGTATGAAGACCTTAATAACAATGTTTTAACGGCTGTTGATGTTAGTTGGACTCCTCCTGCTCAGAACGTATCTGAATATTTAGTCAATTACAGAATGGGAGAAGATAACTGGGTTCAAGCAACAACCTTGACTCCTTCTTTACATATAGAAGGGCTAAAGGCTGGAACGTTGCAAGTTGAAGTGATGGCAACTAACTTCATCGGGCAAAATAGTCCTTTTGCTAATGGAAGTACTGCGGTTGCTGGAAAAACTTCCTTCCCTGGTGATGTTCAGAACTTAACGATAGAAGCAATCAGTGAAAACACAGCTCGATTGAGTTGGGACGCTGCAACAGAAGCCGATGTAAAAAATGGTGGAAAGGTACACATCAGACACTCCACAATTACGGATGGAACTGCTAATTGGGGTAATGGAACAAATCTGATTGAGTCTTTAAGTGGTGCGACTTCTTCTGTAGTAATACCGATGTTATCTGGCGAAGTGATGGTCAAATTCGCTGATTCAGGTGGTCGGAAAAGTTTCAATGAAGCAAGTGTCCTTGTTATTCCTCCTACACAATTAGTCAAACAAGAGTTAATTGTTCAAAGAGAAGATACAACTTCTCCTCCGTTCCAAGGTGAAAAGTATCAGACGTATTACAGCACTGAATATGATGCTTTAACTCTTACAGGTGATGCTCAATTTGATACCGTTGAAGATTTAGATGTTGTTCCGAGTTTTGATTTTATTGGCAATATTTATGAGTCAGGAACTTATACGTTTAAAGATTATTTAGACCTCGAAGGTGCTTTTGCTATTGAGTTACAAAGAATAATCACAAATAGATGTTTCCTTCCATCAACTTTAATTGATACATTGACCGCAAATATAGATGTTTGGGAGGATTTTGATGGTTATGACGCAAGTGATCCAACAGCAAAATTAGAAGTTAGTGAAACTAGTGATGACCCTGCTAGTGAATCAGCGACTTGGGGTGTATGGAAGACTGTAAATGTTGGTAATTTCTCTGGTCGTGGTTTTAAATTTAGAACAACATTATCAAGACCTGAAGATAACCCAGATGAGAACATCCTTGTTGACCAGCTTGGTTATATAGGAAAGATGGAGCCTAGAACTGAACAAAGTGTTGGAGCTATTGGAAGTGGAACAAGTGCTAAGACAGTTACATTTACAAAACCATTCTTCACTGGTACGACTGCATTAAGTGGAAGCGCAACGGCTTATTTACCAAGTGTCGGGGTGAATATAAATAATATGTCTTCTGGTGATTATGTAGAAATGGGAACTGTTACTGGTTCACAATTCCAGTTGACGATTAAGGATTCAGGGGGAAATATAGTTAATAGAAATTTCACATGGATTGCTTCAGGATATGGCCGAGGGGTTTAGACTATGTTTAACAAGGCTCTAGTTTAAATGGCTACTCACGATTATGACATTGCCAATGGTACGGGTGCAGCCGTAAGAAGCGACCTGAACCAAGTTCTTGCAGCGATTGCTAGTAATAACAGTAACGCTACAGATCCAGCAACAACCTTTGCTTATCAGTGGTATGTAGATACTGGGGACAATACTCTTTATATAAGAAATGCTGCTAATAACGCATGGGTTGCAGTCTCAGCAGTTGGTGGAATTGGAAGTGCAAATTTAGGTTTAGCTCCTATAGCAGCTCCTACCTTTACAGGTGATGTTGTTTTTAATAGCACTGGGGCGGTTCAAGTTCCTGCTGGTGGAGATAGTGATAGACCTGGATCTCCTACTAATGGGGATTTCCGTTACAACACCGATCAGAATAAATTTGAAGGAAGAGTCAATGGATCTTGGTCAGACATTGGTGGTGGCGGGGGTGCGACAGGTGGAGACAGTGGAGCAAATGCTGTTTTCTGGGAAAACGAGTTAACCGTGACGCATGACTATTCGATTACAGCAGCGAGGGGAGCTGGTAGTTTTGGTGATGTAACGATTGCAGCAGGTAAAACAGTGACTATTCCAGCTGACAGTTCTTGGACAATCGTTTAAACTCTTATCATGCCTATCACATTAAACGGAAACGGAACTATAACAGGGTTGGTCACAGGTGGATTGCCTGATGGCTCAGTAGATGCCGATACTCTTGCGGCAAATGCTGTGACAAGTGGAAAAATACTTAATGCAAATGTAACAGGAGTAAAACTTGCGTCAGGTGTTGGTGGAAAGATTCTTCAAGTAGTTCAATCAACTGATAATGCAGCTAGATCATCGACTTCAACAAGTTATGTAGATATAACTGGCACTGATGAAACAGGAAGTGGATCAATTTTTGAATGTAATATAACCCCTGCATCGGCAAGTAGTAAAATATTAGTTTCTATGCAAATGAGATCCTCATGGTCACCCGATGCTGGACATCTTAGAGTACTGAGAGATAGTACAGCTATTCACGAAGGTAGCTATAGTGCTACTCAAAAAGGTTTCCATGGTTCTTATTGTGGTGGTACTTCTACAGGTGAGACACTTCATGGGGTAAATACTGCTTCAATGTTCTTCTTAGATTCACCAAATACTACAAGTGCAATAGCTTATAAGCCACAATGGAAATGCAATAATGGAACCATTGTTCTTAATGGTTCCTATGCACAACTTGTCAATGGTGCTGACAATCAATATTCCATATCTTCTGAAAGTAACATCGTATTAATGGAGATAGGCTGATGTTAGATTTTCTTGCGATACATAAAGCTTATCCAAATGTTATCTCTATAGATGGTGAAACTAAAAAAGCTTTTGATAAAGATTGGAAAGAAATTTCTATTCAACAATCTAAAGTAGATGCAGCACGAGTCGAATTAAATAAAGCCAAATACAAATTAGATAGAACTGAATTAGGTGGTTCAAATACATACGATACTCTGTCAAATCAGCTTGATATGTTGTATCACGATTTAGTAGCAGGTAAACTCGATGCAACTGGCGAATGGGCCAAGCACATCAAAGCCGTAAAGGACGCTAATCCAAAACCATGAGCAGTGTAAAACTCAAGCATAGTTCTGGAAACGGAACGATTATCAACGGGCCAGTAGCTAATCCCTCTGCTGATATCACGTTAAAAGTTCCTTCAACAACAGGATCGGCGGGTCAGGTTTTATCTGTAGCAACTGCAAATCATAGTGCTACTAATGCTGAACTTGAATGGGCTGCTGGTGGTGGTGGAAGTGTAAACAACTTGTTTTATAACGGGGCGATGAGAATCGCTCAAAGAGCAACTAGCGCAACCGTAGGAGACACTGGATACCATGTTTGTGATAGATGGAGAATAGGTATAGGTGGAGAAGATGAATCGGTTACGGTTGCCCAATCTGCCCTAACATCTTCTGACACCCCATACAACTCAGGATTTAGGTATGCAACTAAAATAACTAATGGCAACCAAACAAGTGGTGCAGGTGCTACTGATTATCTTACTTTTACTCAAAGACTAGAAGGGCAAGATATTAATTCTAGCGGTTGGGACTATACAAGTACTTCAAGTAAACTTACAGTTTCTTTTTGGATTAAATCAAGTGTTGCACAAACTTTCTATTCTCGATTTCGTGTAACAGAAGCAAGTGCTGATAAAGAATATGTTTTTGCTGTAGCTGCTACTACTTCATGGCAAAAGATAACTAAAACAATTCCAGGTGCATCTGGTCTTAATCCTGTTAATACTAATGCACATGGTTTTTCTTGGGATATTTTATTAGCGTATGGCACAGACTATACAGGCAGCATGACAGTAGATCAGTGGAATACGGTTAATCCTTCGGCTTATGTTCCAGATATGACGACTACATGGTGGACAACTAACGATGCAACATTTGAAATAACAGGTTGTCAGTTAGAAATCGGGGATACAGGAAACGACTATGCCCATCAAAAATATATTGATGACTTACTTGCCTGCCAAAGATATTTTTGGAAGAATGACTTTACTCACTATTCTCATCTTTACCATTCCAGTGGAACAATGATGCAAATACGCCATCCTGTAGAAATGAGAGTAAAACCAACCATTGTTAAAACAGGTGATGATATGACTACTTGGACTTCAGGTGGCAATACTTCTGACACTAAAAAATGTTATAGAGGTTATTTAACGAGTAACGAAT
>VTLG01012828.1_pt1 | contig 41318 bp, 43 predicted proteins | sample 4694571 | NCBI WGS metagenome assembly VTLG01 (sample SAMN12604809, study PRJNA352737) | marine metagenome | biome: ENVO:00000447; feature: ENVO:00000209|ENVO:00000569|ENVO:01000036; material: ENVO:00002151; isolation source: viral sequences binned using virsorter ...
TGCCCCCAGTGTTATTAACTCAGAAGGTAAATTTGTACCTAAAGCAAAAGCATACAGGGAAAAGATATATGCCATACTTGAAAAGATGGCTGATGACCTAGGGGTAACAAGGTCACAGGTACAGGCAGCGATATGGGTAGGAAACATAAAGAGAACAGACCCAGGAAGAAAAGGTTCACACGATTTTGTAGATTCATTGAACAAACCTCAAACACTAGAGACAGAGGTAGCCTACATAAGAGACCCTAGCAAAAAGGGACATAACAATATATCGCAAAGAGCAAAGCCAATAGATGTATTGTTGGAGATATTCAGGCAAGAGAAAGAGTTTGGAACAACGTTACCTGAACTTTTGAAAAAGAATGAAAGACCCATGACAAAGAAGATTATCTCGAAGGGAAAGATGGGAGAGGAACAGGTTGTTCCATCGAACAATATGTACAAGAATATGTTCAAGAAAAAGAACAGCCCAAGAACCATAATAGAAAACGCATTCAAGAGAATAGCAGATTCAAAAGGAAAGATGACATGGAGACACGCACTTGGTGAAGAGTTGAAAAAAGAAAAACTAACAGGTGTTGCCTGGGATACAGACATCAGGGGATTGAGAAAGAACCTGAAGGCAACTGAAGTAACTTGGGATTCTGAAATGGTAACTGCCTTAATGGATGGGACATATGGAAGGGCAGTTGAGATTGCTGATGTCTTTTCAAGGAAGGGAAAGTTTACAGCGAAAGATATAAGGGAAGCAGCAAAACAGGTTATCTTGAATTATGGTGGACATTTGGAAACAGGAGTGCCAACATACTTTAAGCAAACATATTCACTGTCTCCTACGAGAGAGTTCAGAAAAGCATTTGACTTACCTCCAGAAAGCAAGAGATATAAAGGTCGACATTATTACACCGAAGCATTTATGCGTGAATTGACATCATCTATAGGATACAGGGATGTAAGGATGAAGTTCGACAAGAAGTTACCTACGTGGTTTTGGAAAGACTTACAGGAACTATCAAGAGACCCTAATTTAAAAGAAGGACAGCATGGACCTAAGATACTTAGATTCATTAGGGAATTGGAAAAGCATGAACAGTTCACACAAGACCCCTTCATAAGAAGAAAGATAAACCAAGTCAAGGCACATTGGCAGTATGAAGAGTACAACAGACTAAGAGAGAAAGATGGTCTTAGCGTCATGGGTTTGCTTGAGCATTTTCATAGGGATAACAAGAAAGTAGGAACTAGGGCAAAGGATATTATTCACCTACAAGATGAGTTGATTATGAAACTCCCAATGGGAAGGTTCTTTGACTTAAGGACACAGACTGGAGAGGCAAAGACAGAAAAGAATTTTATGGAATACTTTGGTTACCGAAGAATAGAAGAATCAAAAGCATCGGCAGAGTTTCCTGCTTTCAAGATGCTGTTGTCACAGATTCAACCAACATGGTTTCATGCTAAAGAGAGGGACTTCCAAGGATTGGACTATACGTTCAGAAGGAACACAGTACCCAAATCCAAAGAGGCAATAGAGAAAGGAAGGGAACAGGTAAAAGAGTACAACAAATTAAGGAAGGAAAAAAACCTTCCACCAGTTGTGGGGTTTGAAGAGGGTGTAACTTTCTGGATGTATTCATATCCATCATCGGTACCAGCATATGGAAAGAGAAGCGTATACAAAGACTTGAACAGGTTAATGGAACCCACAAGGGGAATAACATATGACCCTGTATCTGGTCAGGCTACAGTCAGGGACGCTGCCACACGGCACTTCACAGATGTGACAGACTTTCTGACAAGAAGATATGACTTCCTTAAAGACGAGAAAGTGGCAGGTGGAAAAGAAAACGCATTTACGTTAAGAGAGAAAGAAAAAGAATTAGACAGAATAAGAAACCTACTAGACCCAAAGAAAGATACTTTAGGGCAGAAGACAAAAGAAGAACTGATAGACATATTGGAAAGGGAGATGGGTAATTCTCCTCCACAAGATAAGTTACACATACAAATTAAAGATGGAAAGAGAAGGATACTGTGGGAAAGAAACAACCTTACTGGATGTACAGTATGTTCCACAACACCAGACCCAACACCTGAACTAAAAGGAATACCAGCACTGAAGAAGAGGATGGTGGAAAATCTGATTGACCTGATACCTGTAAGGTGGGTAAGAGAATTTATAGTCGAACAGACTTATGGAAAGATGGATGAATACAGGGCTGGTGCCACAGAAGACTTCATAGATTATTCAAACACTACCTTAACAGGAGAGTTGAGAGGCAACATAGCAATGGAACATCTCACTCCAAAGTTCACAGTCAATGGTGTGTACAGCAAAGTTATGAATGGTATGGTTGTTGCCCATAGGGAGTTCAGCACTCCTGAACTAAAGGCAACAGGAAGATTGGAAAAAGAAGTAAAGGAATCCTTCAGGAAAAGAGCAAAGGAAGAAGAAGGCATATCTGAAGGAGAGTTTAGTGCTCTCTGGGAACAGGCAAGGGATATGGCTGACCCACGAAGTAGTAATTATATTTACAAATTCTATGACGAGGCTAAGGGAACTATGGCTAAGAGAATGGCTATGAAAGGAGTTCCTCAGGAAAAGATAGATGCGTTCCTGAAGAAATTAGATTCTGAATTTGGTGAGTCTTATGTCAATCACCACTGGACAACAGATGGAACAAGAGAGGGAGAGTTACAGAGAAGATACATTGTTCAGTCTATTGAAGCAGCATTGGAGTTGGCAGACCAAAAACCAAAGAGAGGCACAAAATTATTTGAAGAGTTGACAGAGAAATACAATGAGGCATTGAATAGTCTTGAGACTGTAATAGAAGGCGACAAGACAAAGATGGACAAGATAAGGGACATCATTTCATATCAGGCAGGTATGGGAAAGAAACAGGCAGTTGTTGCTAAGAAGAGAAGACTTAGAAACACAGACCACGACATAAGAAACATCTACAATGAATTGGCTGAAACAGTAGGTAAGGAAAATTTAAGGGTTAAGTTCGTTGAAGATGTTCCACACAGGGCTATGCTGTATTGGAAACACGTGGCACACTCAGCACAAAGTTACATACTCTATGAAGGAATGAACAAACTATACATACCTAAGGTCAGGGGAGAAGCGTTCACGGACAAGAACAAAGTTCCTATTATGGTTGTTCAGGGAGACATAACCAAAGAGAAGAAGGCTTTGCTGATAGACAACATACTTACCAAGTACGATGAATCAGGAAAGAAAATATCATCTAACGAAAAGATAGAAACCTGGAACAAGGAATCAGTCGCAAGTATATTGGGAATGATGGGTGATGAATATGTTCAGATAAAACCTGAGACTTGGGGAAGAGGTATGGGTACCATATGGGTAAAGAAAGATATGGCTCCTATGTTCAGAAGGGCATTCGTACCTCCTTCATTCGCATCACACAGAGGATATAGGCAGATGCTAAGAGTTCACTCGGCAGTGAAGAGAGTGATAATGTATAACCCATTGATTCACGGTATTAACCTTCAGGTAAACGCACTGGCTGTGTCTGCTCTAGACCAATGGAAGCCCAAAGAGATTGAAAGACTTCAAGAGATGTTGGTCAAACACGGCAAGGACCACGGCTGGAGCAAACAGCAAATAGATGACGCAGGTAAGGTTACCTTCAGGGATATATCTGCTTGGGGTTTGATGAGACAAAACTTCGCAAACGCAAGTAAGAGAAAAGATATAGGTAACCTTAGGAAGAGTGCTACCTTAGACCTACAAAGTCCAGTGTATCAGTTTATGATAGACAAAGGGTTTCCATTAGGTGTATCAAGAGAGGTTCAACACTCTTCACTTTCAAACATAATACCAAAGACTTTTGTTGGATTGAATACAAGCAAGGTAAGAGATATGTTTAAGGGAATGGAGACGATGGGTGATGACTTCCTGTTCCATAACATAAGCCCTGCGACTGAGGCATATATTTTCTACACTACCTATAGGAGACTTAACAGGAAACTTAAAGACAAATTCCCTGACAGGAAAATGAGGGAGCAGTTCGCAAGTAGGGGAGCAGAAAGGATAACAACGACATTATCTGGTAAGGTTTCAAAGATGGATATGAATGAAAACTATGAAGCAATAGGTAACGCTATGCTTTTTGCTAACCACTGGACAGTGTCTAACTTTAGGACAGCAACAGGTATGTTGGGTCTTGGTACTCAGTTCAAGAATATGACTGAGGGAGGCAAGGCTCTACAGCAAGAGTATATAAACGCAGTGGCGAGATGGATAGGATACTCTTGGTTAGCAGGTAATATGGTAAACAAGGCAGTGACTGGACATATGACATATGACAACGAGCCTGACAAGAGAGACAGGATAGCAGTCGCTAAGGAAATTTATAAAGGTCAGCCAAGATACATCTATGTTGACTTCAACAGATTCGTCAATGACACATACTTTTACCTGAGACCTACTGGATTAAGAGGTGGGGTACTTGGATACCTTATGGGTAGAAATCCTATAGAGAAACTTGCCTATGGTTACGCAGGGTATAAGGTAGGTGATGTGCTATCCAAGACTTTGGGAGAGAAGGTAGCAAACAAATACTTGGGTCTTCCTGGAGAACACGATGCTATCCCTGAGATGAAACACTTGCTCAACAAGATGAACCCAGTTCCTAAGGCAGTGTTCCAAATGATAGCAAACGTAGACTTCTTCTATAAGCAAGAGATAGCAAAGGAAGATGACCCTACATCCAAGCAATTAAGAGATAGGTTATCGTTCTTGACAACGGAGTTACTTCCTTTTAATCGAGACCCATTCAAACCAGAAGAGTTACGTGCTTGGAGTGAAGGAACCACAGCAGAGAAGATATGGAAAGCATCTGGTTTCTTTGTGTCTCACGGAAAGACTGTCAGGCAGTTTATGTTCCAGTTCAATATCTTGGACCTAGAGTTTAACAGAGAGAAGAGAGCCATCCTTACAGATGATAGAAGATACAAGACTAACGCATTAAAAAGGAAAGCGTTGGAAAAACAGATTAAGTTGTATCAAACAAAGAAACAAAACCTCATAGATAAATACAAAGACTTTATGAAAGGGAAGGCAGAATGAATAGCCCAAACTACGAGGATTACTATGAGCAACTTAAAGGAATAACCAAAAAGGAATTGATTGGAATTATCAGAAAAAAGAATGACCTTCTTGTTGAGTACGCTAATATGGTAAGGGACTTGAATAAAAAAATAGAGGGGTAGGGCAACAACCTCCTTTGCCTATATGGTAAGTCAATCCTCCTTCTTACCTCCCCTCACACTCTTTATACACCTGTAGCACGTCTTGACTTTAGTAACGATACCAATAGGCTTAACAGGTGTTGTCATCATCTGACACCTAGAACACCAGAACTTCTTTAGTTTCAAGTATATCTTTCTACCAGCATATCCCAGTTCTCATACATCGCTATAGTCAATAGACTGTCAGGTGTATGGGGGTTCTTCATATAACTCAGGAAATCTTTTTGCCTGACCAGAACCTTAACATCTCCCTGTAGTTTAACTGCGTGGGGTATCGCTTCCCTTTTGTACCACTTCTGCCAAGTGTCGAAAGAGACAGGGACCTTTATGCTTCTGACCATTTAACAACCTGAACCTTGATTCTTACTGTATATACCCAGTTCCTTTTTCATCTGTACTTCAACAGACAAAGGGTTACCTTCACATCCACACTTCAATAACTTCAATGTTGATTCAACGTATTCTTTCAACCTGTTGTATCTGTCTTGTTGTATCTTTCTTGTCCTTGTTTCCTGAGAAAGCAATTCCCTTAATTCTCTAATCTCTCTTAGAAGTTCGAGTTCAGTCTTGTCGTTCATTCTGCTCAACAGGTTCTCCCCCTTGTCTCATCTGTAACCAATCCCTTACACTGATAACATACTCTGTGAGGTGACCTACTATACAGGAGGGATGAACCCATACCTTGTATCCCATATCCTTTGCCTCATCGCAGAAAGAATAGTCTTCACCTTTTGGTTTGCCTTCCTTGTCTTTAGTGGGATAGAACCAAAGTTCATCTGTATTCCAGTGCTTCCTAAGAAGTACCTTCTTGTCTATCAATGTGAAAGCCATTCCAACACCATCCACCTCAAAAGGTTTCTGTTCTTTGACAGGCACCTTTAACGCATCTATTAGAAATTGCCCATCACTCTTCTCATCTGCTAGGTAGCAGGGTTCAAAGGGAGGTGTCCTTCTGTTTGTGACTCCTGATATTATATGTTTCTTTGCCTCAACCAAATAAGTTAAACACTCTTGGCTGAAGGTCATATCGGAATCAATGAACAATAGGTGTGTCATATCTGGGAACTGAGTAAGTGCGTTCCTTACTATCTCATTCCTTGCCTCATAAACCAAAGCACCTGAAGATTTAACCCTACCTATTACAGAGGGATGACTCATCAGTGAATGTAGTGATGATTCCATAGACTCATACATATGACTCCAACAGGGTACACCCACTACTATCTTTGCTTTGGATAATTTCTTATCTTTTTTCTTTTTGTTTTTCTTTAGTATCCTTTCCATTACTTTCTCCTATTAAATGTGAGACTGCTATAAGCCCCTTAAACTCCTCTTCGATAATTGCTACCAAAGAACGGCAGTCGTTTAACTTGTATTGTAAATCAAGGATGAGAAGATTCTTCTCGTGAATTGCCCTGTTCAAATCAAAGTTCTCCAACTGCTCTAACTCATAAGCGTCTGTGACTATACCTACGTTCCTGTCATACCCTTTAAGGTAGACGTACTGATAGGCGTTACCTATAAGAGACACCATTAGGATGATACTAAACACTAGATTCTTTTTCATCTATCTCTTTAATGGTAGCATATTGTGGACAGAATTGAGCAACATCACAGTACCTTTCGCATCGAATGTTATTGCCTGGACGATATTCCACGTAATGTCCTGCCCCTAATCTGTCAGCCATAATGTAAGACTGCTCTATGTCACACGCCTGAAATAACTTGAGAGCCTTCTTTCTCCCCCTCTTCATTACTGCGTATTGACTAGGTCTAGCCCACCTCTCCTCATCAGTACAGCCTATAGGTAGTCCATCCAGTGCCTGTTGATGTAATGTAATCCTGTCTGTTATGTATCTCTCAACCATTGCTTTAGACCAGATGTTAATAGGCACTCGCTTGTACATAGTCTTGGGGAAGCCATCGGTTCTCCTAGCCAACGACTCACCCCAATCCCTGATTATCGCATCGATAACCAACTTCTTTACCTCGTAACCCTCCTTCTCAAGCATCCATTTGTAGATGTTTAATTGAGCCTCCCACTCAGGCTTTGGCTCTCCATATAGGACAGACCATCCTGACGTTACCTTATAGTCTCGTAGGTTTCCTTCATTGTCTAGCAAGTCAGGTTTACCTGAGAGTTCTAAAGTTCCTAGTGGTGTAGTTACTGGTATCACTAATCTTTTTTCTACCAAGTCACCTTCCTCCCATACAGACTCGAGCATCGAGTGTACAGCAGTACCAAACACAGAGAACATCCTATCCTTAACGTCAACAACTATCTCATCCTCGTGCTTAATCCTGAGGACATTAATCTGAGGTGGACCAATAAGGGTTGTTACACTTATGTCTCCGTCCTTTTGATATGTCTCCAAAGCCAAGAGGTTATAGATAGTCTTGGGGAACTTGTGCTTGTTGGTGTACTTGACCACCTTAGGACCAGACCCCTAACTCTCTGCCTAACCCTATCACCTCTTCAACCATAGGCTTTACTGAGGTGTGCTGTTGTGCTACTGACAGTAGACTAAATGAAGGTGAAACTCCTTTTATCTTATCAGCACAGAACTTAACCATCTTCTGTTGCTTCGCACTTGCCTTACCGAAGACTGTGCTTTCAAGCGTAACTTCTGTAGCACCCATATCTCCTAAAGCAGAAGCAACGTCTGAGTCTTCATACTCCCTGGTTGCTCTTACTGGTGGTGCGTTGTTGAAGTCAATCTTTCCTTTTGTCTTAGCAACATTCTTTGCTACCCTTTCCTTAACATCATCAGGCATCGGCAAGTCAACCAACTCAACCTGACCTATGTCATCCAACGGCATACCATCCTCACCTGAATAGTGCTTTTGCTTAGGTGTCATACCATCTGTAACCTTTGGAGTGTTTTTTACTCTGGTGTAAGAACCTGAGAAATGTTCCATCTCTTTCCTGAGTTTCTTGATAGCATCTCCAGTTATCCTTCCGTTGTCCAGTTCCACCCACGCTTGAGGTAAGGTGTAAAGGTATCTGCCTATACCAAACAATACTGCTACCCTCTTTAAGGCATCAGAGATACCACCCTTGAATGATTCTATGTTTGTGTATTGGGCACCATCCTGTCTCGACACCCACTCTCCACCAATCCTAATAGATAGAGTTGACACAACACCATCGTTGTGAATCTCCACCTTGTTGGTCCACTCTGTTGGTCCTACCACAGAGTCTAGCCTGTCCATAATTGCTCTTGAAGTTACGTATGCTAGTGCTAATCCCTTGCTCTTGTCCCTTGTTGTTGAACCTACTCTAAACTCTATGTCACTAGGGTCAAAGGGTGCTTTTAATTTGTTGAATATATCCATTATTCTCCTCCTCTAAATTTATTTAAGTCCACTGATTTTATTGAGTTCAGTTTCTCTTTTACCCATACTCTAATCTGGGTTGATTTAGATAGACCTGTCTCCTCTTCCAGACTCTCAAGTTTCCTTGCGTCCTTTTCATCGAGAACAACACTGACTATCTTTCTGTTTTTAATTGCCATTGTAATGACCTCCTTGTATTTGATTTAGTGAGAGTGCCGACTCGCCCTCTAGCCGACAACTCTCGATTTGTTTTTGTTTAGGTGAGGGAGAAGGGAAAAGTTTGTGTACACATCCCATCTGGAGGATGAATCCCTTATGGTCTAACGCCCCCCCACCTTGTAGGAGGTACAGATATGAGCATAATCTGTCCTCCAACATTCTACACTAACCTGTAGTAATGTGACTTGTGAATCTTCTTTGATTCGATACTGTAACCGAACTTGTGCCTAAGGGTATGTATCCTTGCCCCATATCTAGTTCCACATTGGTTATCTAGGAAGTCTCCTATGCTAACCCATTCATCGTCAGTGAATATCTTTTCTCCTGCCTCGTTGTACCTTCCTGTGAATACAGGACGAGCACAATTCATTAGCGTGAACAAAGTGTAGTCAGTCTTGTTAGCGTCAAGAGGGTCCTTCCCTATTGCGTTCATCCACTTTATCACTGCTGTTTTGTAATGTCCCATTATCTATACCTCCTTATTAAAATTCTGAATAGGGACCGACTCCTTTTGGTAGAACCTTTACCGATTACCTCGACACCAATCCACCTTGAGCCATCCCATTCTTTAAGTTTTATTGTCTTAATTTTCATATTGCTTCCTCCTAGTATGTACTGATATTAACATACCAATTCAGTTTTTATTAAACTTTATACCACTTTCCATTAACAATACTTCAGTATCGTGTAACAGTAGTTCTAATTCTTTCAGTACAGTATCGTACTTAGTAAGTACTGTATTATTTTTATCATTAAAAAATACATAACGTACTTTACGTAGTATAGGTACTATAGTACTAAGTACATAGTAAAAGTACTTGGCTTGTTCAGGCTGGTTGAAATTATTCATTCTCCATCACCCAGTGTCGTTCCCTTATGACACCACCATTCGCTTTCCTATAGTCCCTAGCCATACCAAGGGAGGTGGTCTTAAACAAGACCTTACCCCCCTTCCATACCTTGTAGTATTTAACCATTGTCCTTCCTACCTTTAAGTCTGGTCTCAACATAGACCAAAGCCTGAAGCCAACCATTGTCAACCCCATTGTCATAGGAATTTCCATACCCCTTATCCTCTTTCACCTTGTCTCTTAATTCAGACTGGATGTTTTGGATGTGCTTTATCAACTCTTCTAAAGTCATTACTCTTCTCCTTTGTGGTCTTCCACTATACCTTTGTTATCCATATCTAGCCACCTGTCGTACTCATCATTGGTGGGATATACCACTTCACTTATCTCCAGTTCCACATCAGGATTGTCACAATCAATATTGTGTTCCCTTCTGAGTTCATCCTTGACAGACCACTTGACATCCTTGATAGGTGTGTCATCGTAGACAGTAAACTCTTTGCTTATGGTCACTGTTACCTCAAAGAATCTTTCCTTGTCAGCACTCATAGTTTGTCTGCCTTGTGGTCCTCATAGGTGTACCTACTTACCTCTTCATCCCAGACGTTACAGTCGCCTACCCTCTTTGATTCAACCTTCTCTATGGCTTCCTCAATAGAGTCTGCTTCTATCTCTTCAGTTATCTTTAACTCAACTAACCAACTACTCATTTCTTACCTCCTTTTTTTTTGTTCTTTTCCACTTCACCCACGAGTTCTGCTATCTTCTCGTCAGGCAGTTCATTCAGTTTCTTTATGGCGTCTTTGGTTACCTTGTCCCACGCCTTAAGAAAATCATTTGACCATTTGTCTGTCATTCTTTAACCTCCTCTATAAATTCTTTTATGCTTACATTTCCTTTAGCAATATCATTAATCCAAATGGACATATACCTTGCTATTTCCTTTGGCTCATCTTCTCCAAAAAACTCCAACAACTCTTCGTGTGTAATCATTCTTTGTCCTCCTTTTTATTTTTGTAGACCTTCACTTGGTCTCTCCTTTCTATCCCTATACCCAGCAATAGAAACCTCATCAACATACTCTTATCCTTCATCTCTGTGTCACCAGTGCTATGAACAGACCAAACAAAAGTCCAACCATAAACCACAGTACGACCAGCGTATCCAGTTCTATTTCAACCATCTTATTTCACCTCCCCTTTCTCGTAATCCCAGTCTTCACATTTTTTGTCGAGTACCTTTGCTATTATATTCATTACTGTTCTCTGCCTATGTGTTGCGTAACAACCAGCAGTAGAAGTGTCAAACCTTAGGTAGATTTGAAGTTCCCTCTTCTCTTCCCAGAGACTGTCTGTAGTTCTGGTCCCTAAGTCAACCTCTCCCACTATCTCCATAGTTCTTAGTTGAACGTATTTAAAGCAGTGATAGTCGTTGATAATGTTTTCCTTTAGGAACTCCTTAACCCTATCCTTTCTGCTCTTGACTGCCAGAACCTTCTCTCTCCTGTCCTCATTCTTTTTATTCCAGAAGAACGCTTCCAATCCATATCGGAACCAGTTATCTTCCTTGTATCCTTCCACAGCGTAGATGTAATCAGAATCTTCTTCTTCTCTAATCCGAGACGTTCTGTCTGGACTCATTAACTTGGTTGAGTAATTGTTCCAACTGGATTCTCTAGCACAATCCAGAATATCAACCTCTCCTTTACTGTCCCACAATTCCAAGAGTGTCTTGTCCTCATACCTCAACTTCTCGTTGTAATATCCGTCCTCGTAATCTATCTGAGAAAGGTCTATCCATATCTCCTGAAAAATCAAATTCCTTGAATGGTTAGAGTAGTCAACGAGTTTCCTATCACTATAGCAGTGTTTTTCTAAGACCCCTAGAGTAACCAAGTCCTCAAGGGCATTGCCTATCAGATACCTTATACTCTGTTCATCAAGATTAATGTGTTCCCAGTTGTGCGTGTCTCCTTTCAACAAGGCTGGATGTGTTTTCTTGAACACTGGGTACTTGTCCCTCATCTCTTTGGTCAGTGGTTGGTTTTTGCTGAACGAATATCTGTAGACCTTAGTTGCCTTCGATGGAAGGTTTATCCTTTGACCTTTGATGGTGAACATCACCTTGTGAAAATCCACTCCCCTCCAATCTGTAGCACCAGCACAATGGTTTATTCTCACCCAAGTTCCATCCCTCTTTCCCACTTGGCTGACCCTTTGGAGAAAGGTTCTGGATTTTACAGAACAGTTGCTATTCCAAGAAGAATTACCTCCTTTAAATCTCCTTCTCCATCCGAAATAAATATCCGATAGGGTCTTGTCACCAAACCTACTTATACCTCCGATGAACTGCTTGTTCCTCTCGTTCTCCTCAATCGCCTTTGCGAGTCTCTCTTTCATACCCTTCACATCGCAGTTCTCTTCGAACCAGTACCCATCAGCATACTTGCTCTCATTTTTGTGAGTCCATTTCCTCAATAGACTTTGAACATCCACCTCTTCCTTCTTTCCAGTCGTTGACTGTGTCATACTGTAACCTCCTAGTTACAAAGCAGTAATCCGTGAAGCAATCACCTCATCAGTGCCCAGTGCTTATCTCTGGACAGACACCCCTAAGGGTGTTTCGGTTTTACTTTTTAGTTTTGGTCGTACTTCTTCCAGTGGTCGTAGACAGCATCAGAGACACCTTTGAGACCCTCAGAAGTGAAGGAGTTAAGTTTGTAAGAAATCTTCTCTCCATTCGCTTTCCTAATGTCAAGCAACTTTCCCTCTGACTTTAGTGCTCTCTTTCTCCAGTGATTCATAATCTCTAGAATCTCTTCGACCTCCTCTTCAAGTTCCTTGATTCTTTTTTCTTGCTCGTTCATATTTGAACCTCCTTATTTTTTTCGTATGGCTTTGTCATACAATCCAATCGTATCACACGATTTCATTCTTGTCAAATTTCCAGAGGTGGGTGGAACATTTCTGCCCCACACCACACTCATCTTTTTGGCTATCGAACCAATCCAACTACCTTATACCCTGTTAGGATGGGAACTCTCCTGTTTCCACATACACAATCAGTGCTTCAACCTTTGAAGCGTAGTTTCCACCGAGAGGATTAATCCATTCTTTGTCGATATGAAGGGCATCCCACAACTTGACGCTAGAAGTGTAAATACCTCTGGAGGTGTCGATGCGTACACCTCGTATATTGTCGTTGAAAATGGAACAATATATCTTCTTCCAGTGCTTAGGGTTTAGGTCTCCCGACTCTGAAAGTTCATCCAGTATTGCCTGAGCCTGTTCCAAAGTCCTTCTTCCCTTAGGCATTGACTCCAGTATCTGTTCTAATTGCTCCACTATAGCCACCTTGTAACCTTTCTTCTTGACTGAATAGTACTTGACCATCAACTTTAGGCTACCACCCCTAAAGTTTTTCTCTGCTCTCTCATACGCCTCAAGCGAAGCCGATGAATCATAATATCCTTCCACAGCCTTTCTCAGGTGTGAACCGAGCAAAACGTACATCTGCTCCTTGGTGAAACTCTCCATTAAATTTTTCATATCTTTTCCTCCTCGAGGTGAGACATTACTCCCACCTCTGTTGTCATCGCTGTTCCCTAGCACGTTTGTGCTACCATCGTTGCTACCTATATTCCTGTTGGCTCCCATTATGCTGTCACCTCTGATGTAACCTCAGCCAATTTCTTGGTCAACTCGAGGACCACCTTCTGGTGTACCTTCATCGTCTCGAGGTCGCCACTCTGTAGAGCCTTCATCATCAATTCGTTCTGCTCCTTGATGTTTTTCTTGAGTTGTTCCTCAAGGGACTCTTCCACCTCTGGCTTTTCCTCTGGTGTCTCTGGTGTCTCTGGTGCCTCTGGCGTTTCCTCAGCAACCTGTGTAGGTGCGTTGTACCCCTGTTGCCTCATATAGCCGAAGACTGCCTGTGTAATCCACTCTACCCTCTGGTAGGCTTCCTTGTACGCCTTGTCGAGGGTCGTGTTGTCTGCCTCTGCCCCTGTCAGCCAATGCCCAACGTACTTCCTCATATTCGGCAGAATCGTCTCGAGGTCCAACTCGACTCCGAATCTGGAACATAGGAGGGCACTGCCTATCTCTGCCACCAATTCCTCTCTGGCGTACTCTGGAGAGCCAAACCAGTTGTTTTTGGTACCTTTACTTCTGGAAGGGCACCAGTGTATCAATTCGTGGAACAGTGTCGTCCAGAAGGAATTTCCCCATCCTTCCTCTGTTGTCCACTTTTTCGGCATTGAGACGTAGTTCCCATCAGGGGAGAAGAAGGCTTTGTTCTTGTTGAATCTCAAATCCAGTTTTGCCTCTCCCTCTGTTAGTGCCTCTACAACGATGTTCGCTCTCGAGTTCTGAGCCTGTAGTTCCTCTGGAGTCAATCCGACAGGTTCTGGAGAAGCGAATTTCTCGAGGACTTCCTTTGGTACCCCTGTTATGTTAGAGGCAGGTGTCACTGGGACGTAGCCGAAGGTCCTGAATCTCCACTCGTATACCTCTTTCCCCTGAAGTTTGGACTCGTCCTTATCGAGAACCTTGAACATCCTTCCTTTGTGAATCGGAATCCAGAGGTCCTTGTCCCACTTCGCCTCTGGGAAGCGTTTTTTCAATCCGTATTTCTTGTGCTGGACCTGACTTCTGGTGAAGAACACCTCGTCCTCGAGACCATCAGCCATACTGAGCCAACTGATGTAGGAAAGATTTTTTCCTCTGTAGCAATGCCCAGTGAATCCGTTCTTTACTCTGTGACCCCAGTTGTTCCAACCCTTTCTCCACCCTCGAAGGATTGCTGTATCTTTGTCAATCTCACCCTGAACGATTCCGTCCTGAACAGAGTAGAGCCAACTAAGGAAATTTGAATTGAGGATGTCCTCGACAGAGCGACCCTTTTTCCCCTGTAATTTGGCTTTTCGGTTAGCCACACCTGACGCTTTAGAGGAAGCGTCTACCTTTCTGTTTGAATTAGTCATTTCTGACCTCCTAAAATTTAAAGTCACCACCTCGAGAACACATTTCGATTTGGTGCTAATTCCCATTCTACTCGAGGAAAGCGAAATCTCCAAATTCCAGAGGTAAAGGTAGCGACCCTACAGATGTACCAGAGGGTACCCCTTACATGGGAAAAATATAATTTTCGCATTTTCCAACAGAGGGGCTCAGAGGTAGGAATTGGAACTTACCCCTGTTGCTCCAGAGGAAGCACACACGTTTCGCGAAAGATGTAATCAAATCATAAGACCTTAGATGGGCGTGTACAGAGGAGAAATCCCCCTCGTGCCCCTTGCCAGAGGTCCAACAGACTGGAGACCATTCCCCAGAGGTGCCCTACCCCCAGTCCCTTAGGGGACTGTACCTAGTAACCCCAGTATACTAACCCCTCTTCCCTGTTATCCCCCCTTGATAATCCCAAAACCGAATACCCTCCTTCGTCCCCCCCATTATTATGAACTATACGTACTAATATTTATTCCCTACTTTTAAGTACTAGTACTAGTATAGAGAGAGAAAACAAATAAGTAAGTAAGTAAGTAAGTACTACGGCTTTTTGTTGTCTGTGACATAGAAGCCTGAACCTTTGAAGGCTATGCTTGTCCTGTTGGTGAACAACTTCTCCCAATCGATGGAGGCACACTTGACGCATTGCTTCTTTGGCTTGTCTGAGCCTTTCACGAGGAACTCCTCAACGTATCCACACACCTTACACTTGTGGTTGAATAGTGGCATTATGCCTCTGACCTGAAATCCGTGATGTACACTGGCGTACCCTCACCCATATACGTTCCCAAGATGTTGTAGTAGAAGTGTTCGGTAGCCTCATCCTCTGACATTCCCTCGTCATTGACCAGTATGTCGAAGATGATGTCCTTGTCGTATACAAGTTTGGGAATCTCTCCCCATCTTTCGGAAACGCCTATGACTGCCCTTGACAATCCCTGTAGGACTATGATTGATTCAACATCGTGATTTTCCGATTCGAGTATTTTTTTCAGTATAGGGTTGTCGAATGTGTCATCTTTATGTTCCACATTAGCATTTTATCATTTAGAATAAACATTATGACAAAAAACAAAGGTTTCAAAAGGATAGCGAAAGGGTTCAAGATTAGCGAGGCAGAGAACAAGGCATCAATCAACAAGGCAGTCACTGACGCCTACAACGCCACGTACAAGCCTAACCAGAACACAAAGGACGTAAAGGTTATGACAAAGGGAATCAACCCAATCGCAAAGGAAATGATAGAGGAGGAAATAAACAATGGCTAAGAAAAAAGAATGTATGCCACCAAATGACTGTTCGATGAAGAACTGGATGTGGCTATTGACAGCAATGGTTCTTTATATGCTTTTCATCAGATAATGGCAGATTCAGGTTACAGAACTGTCGAAACTTCCAAGCCTTTTAAGGACCTGTACGGACATGGAGCATGGGATGCCCCAAAGGGTTTTAGGAGAGATGATGGTGGAACTGACCCAAATCAATGGAGATACGCAAAAAAGGTAGTGGACAGGTATGGAAGGAGAAAAGGTTGGGAAACACAGGTTCTTTGGCATCCAGAGTCCAGAAAGCCTGATTGGTTACACTCCAAAGATACAAGTGACATAATGGCTATGATGGATGAGAGGCACAAGTACCACGCAGGACTGAAGGCTTCACACGCACAGACCTCTGCCCTTTTGGCTAGACGAGCCGAGAGGAGAGAGGGACATATCCAGAGAAGAGCCCTGAATCAAGCGTCAAGGAGAACGATGTACTGATGCCTAAAGGAAAAGGAACATACGGAAGGAAGGTCGGAAGACCCCCCAAGAAGAAGAAAAAGAGATGAGCATACTAAGACCAATGCTTGGCAGGAGACTTAGTAGTGGTTTGCTCACATCATTCAACAGAAGAAGCAGAGCAAAGCCCAGACATATAGACGGTCCAGTGAGACTCGAACAGAGAGGAATAGACAAAGGACAGGGAAATATGGGAATTGGTAGTACAATGAGGGTGAAGCAACTTCGTAAAAGAAGAGGCAAATAAAATTGTGGAGGGTAATATTTGTGATTACTAATATATTAAACATATGGAAAACATTGACAGACTGGCTACCTGTATTGACAGGATTGGTCCTTATGGCTGAGGCTGAGTCAACAGCACCAGGTACTGGTGGAGAGAAGAAGCAGAAGGTTATAGATGAACTTACTGACAATCTCGCTGAGAAATATCCTTGGGTATTACAGGACTGGGCTGAATCATTTTTCGGCTATATGGTAGACCTGTTGGTTAGTGCCTTGAACAAATACGGTGAAGACCTTATGAAGACACTGGCTAAGTTTGTCCCAAAAGAATCAAACTCCTAGAAAACTATATAGAGGAGTCTGCTAGGAGGGCTTACCTGAAAAAAAATTTACGCCTTGAGGGCGTTGACTTTAATTTCTCTGTACCACTTACAGACAAGGTACACCTTGACATTGGAACAGAAGAGGGTGGTGGCTCCATCATTGCCATAACAGGAGGATGGAGTTGGTGAAGAAGGGAAGAGACCAATACACACAGACATTCATAAACGATGCTTTGGTTCTGTTGGCTAGAAATGGTGGCAACATAACAAGGACTGCCAAGAAACTTAAGATAGACCCAAAGACATTGCGTAAGTGGAGAGACAAGGCATCAGACTATACAGCCTTGGAGAATACGGCAGAAGTACATCAGATGACCATAAGGGAAGAGATGCTCAAAACTTCTATAGAGGGAATGGTTCTTGCTGTAAACAAGGTCGCAGACCTATTGCCAGAAGAGGGGGACCTATCGAAAGTGGTCCTTGCCATGAAGGCACTCACAGACCAGGCAGAGAAACTGGGTGCCACAGTAGATAACAATGAAGAAGAAGACGACACGGAGTTCATCGCAACCTTTAGAGATTGAAGCGATACAACTCTATAAACCCCACGAGGGTCAGAAGGGTTTTCACGCTGACAATACCAGGTTTAGGATACTTGCGTGTGGAAGGCGTTGGGGCAAAACCATTGCCTGTGTCAACGAGATGGTCAGAAAGGCTTGGGAAAAACCAGGCTCTATAAATTGGTGGGTAGCACCTGTATACCAACAGTGTGATGTAGCCTACTCTATGCTTAACAAGCACTTTCCAGAAGTGATTGAATACCAGAACAAATCAAAGATGCTCGTACACCTCAAGAATGGAAAAGACGGTAGGCACGGTTCTGAAATCAGGTTCTTGTCAGCAGACAAACCACACAACCTTAGGGGTTGGGGTGTTGATTTTCTTGTTATGGACGAGGCAGCATTTGTATCTGAAGAGGCTTGGAAGGAAGCATTACGTCCTGCGTTGGCAGACAAAAAGGGTCAAGCAGTATTCATAGGTACACCTGCTGGAAAGAATTGGTTTTATGAATTGTTTGCCAGAGGTATGGATGATGAACAGGAATCTTACAAGTCTTTCAGGTTCTCGTCTAAAACAAATCCTCATTTCCCAGAAGAAGAATGGGAAGAGGTAAAGAGTGAACTCCCAGAAGAGGTATTCAAACAGGAGTTCCAAGCAGAGTTTATAGAGAGAGCAGGTATGGTCTATCCTGAATGGAATAGGAATGAGCACGTATGTGTTCCATTTGAGATACCCCCTAACTGGTATGTTTATGGTGGTGTTGACTTCGGATACACTAATCCGTTTGCTGTAGTATGGGCAGCAATAGACCCAGAAGGTAACTACTATATCATTGATGAATACTATGAACGTGGAAGGACAATGAATGAACATATACAGAACATAAAGAACAGAACATACAAGGTCAATATGTTTTATGCTGACCCTTCTGGTCCACAATATATGGCTGAATTACAGAGGAGAGGACTATATGTAGGTCCTGGAAATAGAGATGTTGTAGTAGGAATAAACAGAGTAGCAGAACTATTGAAGACAAATAAACTAAAAGTATTCTCAACTTGTGATAATGTCATAGAGGAATTTGAACACTATTCTTGGGAAAGCAAAAAGAGAGGAAGTCGTGGGGACCTATCAAAGGAAAAGGTAAAAAAACAAGATGACCACTCAATGGATGCCTTGAGATACCTTGTCATGTCTACCTATCACACAAGAGGAAAGACTCCAGCGAGGAAGAAATCTGAAGTTCAAAGATGGAGGGAGGGACACTTCCGTACTAAGAAACGTGATAAAAAATACCCAGATGTTGAAGGTGGGGCAGGAATACTGCTATAATAAGGTAAATGCCTAAATACGGAAGTCAAAGTTTAAAGAAGGTCGATACTTCATTGGAGTTGTTGGACCAACTTAATAAAAGATTAACTCAAGCAAGAGATTTTAGATTGTCTCTAGAGGCTCAATGGTACAAGAACATGGCTTTCTATATGGGTAAACAGTGGGTTGATTACGATAAGAAAACAAGAAAACTAATCAATTATGGTGATACTCCAAGTTGGAGAGTCAGGCACGTAACCAACTATATGACAACAGTCGTACAAACAAAAGTAGCATTGCTTATGAAAAACAAACCCATATGGAATGTAATGTCTATGACAGATGATACAGCAGATAGGGAAGGAGCAAAACTTTCACAACAACTTTTAGATTATCTTTGGAGAAAAGAAAATGTATTAGAGGAATCAAAGAAACTTGTACACTATGGAACGATATTTGGTTCTGGTCTTATAAAAACATATTGGGATACAGAGGCAGGTCCAAGGGTAGAAGACCCTGAGACTTTAGAAAAGGTATCTCTAGGGGAAATACAGGTTACAGCAGTAAGTCCTTTTGAGATATATCCTGACCCACAATGTAAATCATCAAACATGGCAGATTGTAGATGGCTAATACATTCATACAGGATTAGCCCTGAAGAGGCTACTCACAGATATGGTATAGAAATTGTTGCCGATACAGAATCAACAGAGGATACATTAGAAAGACAATTTGAAAACTTGGTAAGTGGTTCTGGTTATTCTGAAAATTTAACTAATCAAAGTTATAAGGATGATTCAGACTCAGTAACCATAAATGAATATTGGGAAAATCCAAATCCAATAAATCCAAATGGTAAATATTGTGTATTCACAAAGACACAAGTTCTGTATGATGGAGAACTTCCTTACGCAATGGACCAGATACCTTTCTCAAAATACGATGACATTTATGTTATGGATAGATTTTGGGGAATGTCAACCATAGAGCAACTAATACCTTTACAGGTTGAATACAACAAGACAAGAAGTCAAATATTAGAAAACAGAAACTTAATGGCAAATCCTAAGTGGGTGGCACCAACAGATAGTATTACTAATAAAGAAGCAATCAATTCTGAACCAGGAGAGATAATTTGGTACAATGCCATACAAGGCATCAATCCCCCCCAACCAATGTCTATGCCTAGTCCACCTGCTTACTTGTTCCAACAAGAGGACAAGATACTCGGAGACCTACAGATAGTCAGTGGTATAAGTGATGTTGTCATGCGTTCAGCACCTCCAACAGGAGTTGAATCAGGTAGGGCAATGGCTTTGTTGGCAGAGAAAGATGAAAGCAGAATGTCAACAACAATACAGTCTTTTGAAAATGCTTTAGGCAAAGTAGGAAGACATTGTGTACAACTCGCAAAGGTTTTCTATGATGAAGCGAGAGCAATAAGAATCGCTGGTTCAGATAACATAGCAAGAGTTGTATACCTAAAGGGTCAAAATCTTTCAAGTCCAGAAGACATAGCAGTAACAATAGGACAAGGGTTAGGCTTCAGCAGATTGGCTAGAGTCGAATTGTTGCTTGAAATGTGGGATAGGGGATTGATGAGAGACCCACAACAACTCATTCACCTACTAGAGTTTGGTGATGACAAGGGTGTCAACGAAGAGCAGAACATGGACAGGAACAATGCTTCTGTGGAAAACATGATGATGTCACAGGGTCAACCAGCACAACCAATGCCTTGGGAAGACCACATGATTCACCTAGAGGTTCACAGGAAATACATCAAGAGTGAAGACTTTAAGCAAATACCACCTGAAGCACAACAATTACTGTTCCAACACTATCAAGACACCAATGCCATAGTCCAACAACAGATGGCAGAGATGGCACAACAACAGGAAAATGCCTAGTAATTTAGTAAATTCCCCTCAAGATGAAAAGGTTTGGGAACAGGCTAGACACGCAATTCACAAAAAATATGGTAATATAAAGAAAGGTACCAACAAATATTGGAAGTTGGTGGCTAAATTATATTTAAGGATGAAAGGTAAAAACTAATGGTAAGAATGAGAAATGAAGATTCTGCTCACGTAAGTGGAGACAAAGGTGTTCCAGTATGGGCAGTAAGAAAAGATACAGCAGCAGCAACAGGTGCTGATGGAGATTATGTCGCATTAATAACTGACGCAGACGGTAAGTTATACGTTAACGCAGCAATATCATTAGACAGCATTTACACTGATGATGCTGATTGGTCTGCCACTTCAAGCAAACACGAATTGGTTGGTGGTGTATACCAGTCAACTCCTGGTTCAATAACTGACGGAGACACTGGACCTTTCAGGGTTAGTGCCAATGGTGCCTTACATATACACGATGGTGGTGGTGCTATAACAGTTGATGGTACGGTAACTGCTAACCTTAGTGGTACTGATAACGCTGTATTGGACACGATTGAAACAAATACAGACTTTGGTACTGTTAAAGGAAACGGTGCTGTTACTTCAGATACCCTAAGGGTGACTGTAGCATCAGACACAACAGGTGTTCTTTCAGTAGATGACAATGGCAGTACATTATCCATTGATGATGGCAGTGGTTCTATCACTGTTGACAATGGTGGAACATTTGCCACACAGGCAACACTACAGGCAGGGACTGCTGAGGTTGGTAAACTGGCAGCAGGTACAGCAAGTATAGGACATACAACAAATCTTCCTGCTACACCAGTTGCTGCGTTTCTTGCTGTAGGTGCTGTTAACAGTACTACGGCTGACATTATAGCAAACGGTGCTGTACCTTCAGGAAAGAGATTGTATATAACAGATGTCATTATTAACTGTGCGACTAACGCAGCAGTTTTAACATTGGAAGACAATGATGGAAATGATTTATTGAATGTAGTAACAGGTGCTGCTGCTGCCAGTGCTCCAATAACACCATTAAGTTTTAATACTCCTTTAAAGGTTACAAACACCGACAAGGGAGTAAGAATACTGACAGGACAGACAACAGCAGTAGGTGTTTCTGTGTCAGGATTTTACATATAATAATAATATAAGGAGGAAAATATATTATGTCAAATAGATTAGAACTTCCTTCGGAAGACGAACTTGAGAAACTATTATCAGAAGATATAGAAGACACTCAAGAAGAATCATCTGAAGAAAGTATTTCGGAGGATACGTCCTCCATGGAAACTCAGTCAACGGAACAGGACTCTGACGAAGATGAATCCAATACCAGTGAGTTGGAAGATAAGGTAGATAGGTTGGAGATGCTTATACGTCAACAGCAAGAGATGTTACAAGCAAAAAACAATCCATCAGTGCCAACAGAAGACATCAACGAGGTTATGGAAGATATAGGCGAAATGTCTGAAGAAGATTTAGATGAACTGCCTGAATCTGTTAGAGATAGGCTTAAAGCATTCGACAAGATGAATAAGAAGATGCGAAACCTAGAAGAGCAAAGGGAACAAGATGAAGTCAGGCAAAGAGCCGATGGATATGTTAGAGACCTAGATGCTCTCGCAGAAAAACATCCTGCTCTAAAAGATAAGAACGTTAGATATGCGACTCTTATGTATGCTGCTAACGGTTTAAATGATACAAGTAAGCAAGGTTTCTCGAGAGCCTTCAAAACTTTATCCAAATCGTTCAGTACTAACGATAAAAAGGTCGATGTAAAAAAGACCGTAAAAGCAGCAAAGAAACAGAAAGAGACTGTTCCGAAAGTAGGGAAAGGTGGAGTCCCCTCTTTAACGACTGATGATACGCCAAAGACAATCGATGAAGCGACTGCTATGGCACAAGCATTCCTCAAAAAATTTTAAACAGGAGATTAAATAAACTATGGCAACAACAGGACAATTAGACCAGATTCTAAAAACACTTTACTTGCCTCCGATTAGAGAAAACTTTAACCGTGCTACCGTTTTGATGAATGCTCTTAGAGTAGGAAACGAAGGCGTTAGTGGTCAGAACGTTGTTACTCCACTTTGGTATGGATACTCACAAGGCGTAGGTGCTCGAGACGAAAGTCAAGACTTACCAACTGCTAGAAAATCCCTCTACAAACAAAGTACAACTTCACTAAAAACTAACTACGGTAGAATCGAATTGACTGGACACCTCATACGTGCTACTAGAGACGACAGAGGTTCATTCATCCGAGCAGTCGGTTCTGAAATTCAGAACATGACAGCAGGTATCAAGAATGATTACAACAGACAATGCTTCGGTGACGGCACAGGTGTGTTGGCGAAAAAAGATGGTGGTTCTACTTCTGCTACTGAATTAGTAGTAGACAGTACTCAGTATCTTAAAGTCGATATGCCTATCTTTATGGAAGCCACTGCTAGTATTTACAGGGTAGTTGATAAAATAACTTCAACAACCAGGTTCTTTACAACAGCAGCAGCAACTATTCAAGATAACAAGTTAATCTACAGAGGTGAAGGTGACACAACCAGAAACAAGAACATCGAGATTATGGGTCTTAAGGGATTAGTCTACGACACTTCTTCAACAGATATTCAAGGACTTAACCAGACAAATGATTCTTGGTGGAAACCAGCAACAGCAGTCGTTATAGACGCTGTAGCAGACATTGAAGACGACTTCCAAACAATGTACACTAACATTGAGAAGAACGGTGGTACTCCAGACTTGATGGTAACAACTTATGAAATGCGTGATTCTTACGCAGCAGCGTTACAAGGTCAAAGAAGGTACGCTAACGTAATGGACTTCAAAGGTGGTTTCAAAGGGTTAGAGTTCAATGGCTTGGCAATAGTCCCTGATAAGGACTGTCAAGACGGTGGTAACTCACCTGCTGAGAACATCGCTAAACTTGGTTCAGGATACATGTTGGACACTTCAACATTATCTTTCCAGACCAAGAGTGACTGGGATTGGATGGACATGGACGGTGCTATCTGGAATCGTGTAGCAAACAGAGATGCGTATGAAGCAACTATCTTCTACGAATCAAATATGGTTTGTACTGCGAGAAACAGAAACTGTCACATACACTCAACTGCGTAAATATATTAAATGAATCGGCTTTATGGGGGGAGTCTTGCGACTCCCTCCTTTTTTTTTGGTACAATAGTATTGTGACAAATAAAGAATTTGAAAGACAACTACAAGAACACGACCCCTGTTTGTTCGTGGGATACGGAGAACACGGCTATCTTACAGTGTATTACAGAAGGGGAGAAAGACTTAAACCAAGGGTAATAATGAATCTTTATATTGAGCCATACTCCCATACAGTGGACTATATCAAGAAAATGGATACTTGGCATTGGGAAAAAGACTGGGTTCATAAGATAGATGACTATAATAAAGAACTAGAGATGAAAAGAGCACTAGAGGAAAAAGAGAGAATAGAGTATGAAACAAAGGATAATGTAAGATATTGGGAGAAGTTTTTTGATGGAGAGGAAGGAACACAAAGTTATATTCATTCTGTCTCTAAAAAACTAAAGGATGTAACAAATGGCTAAGACATATGGAACAGCAGTAACGGCAGTCAGAAATTATCTATCTGAATCAGCAGAGGGTTTCTGGGATAACGATGAGATATACTCTTACCTTACATATGCCACTATGGAATTGTGGAGACATCTGATTTTAGATGACGACAACCCATACAACAGAACAAAGCAACACACTGTTCCTGGTGGAAGTACAGCAGTTAACATATCAGACATATCAGAATCAATATACAGAATCAAAAGTATTGTTTCACAAGGAAACAAAATAATACCAAGGTATTCTGTAGAAGGTGGAAGTGCCACAGGAAATACAGGATATATTCAATTCTCTTCAGAGATAGATAGTTCAAGCCATGTAGTCAACGTCACTTATCTTGGTATGCCTTGGAACTATTCAATACAAGTGGAAGGCTCCAACTCTAGCGTAGAGATAGATGTACCTGAAGTATATTTCCCTTGGATAATCCAAAGGGCAGCAATCTCAGCACTAGAGAAAGCAGGACATGACACACAGGACCTCAAGGCAGAATCAAATAAGATGCTTCAGTCATTGTCACTAGACCTAATGTATGGAGTTGAAAGGGAGGGTATGGCATAATGCCTCTACCAACAAGAACACTCAAAGAGATATTTGCCTTAGTCAGGCAGAACCTATCAATGTCAAAAGAAGGTAAGGTCAGACTGACAGACAATATAATCTGGACAAACGCCAACTTGGTATTGTCAGAGATACACCAGATAATATGTGATTCTGGAAGTGACCACTACGAAAAACTTTCAGGAATATTGACATCAACAAAAGACGAAACAGAATCAGATTCAATAACAACACTTGCTTCAGATGTGTATAGGCTCAGAAGAATATGGGAATACGATGCCACAGGAAGCCCTGCTGGTTTATCTGACTTGATTAGAAGCATTCATGAACAAAGTGGTTCAGAGATTGGATATGAGATTATTGAAAATAAACTTCACTGGACGCCAATAAGCCACAGTGAGTTCAAGTACAAACTTGAATACCTTAGGACACCTACAGCAATGACAGATTTGTCTAGCACTCCAGATATTCCAGGTTATGCTGATGATGCCTTCTTAACTACATTAACAGCAAGATGTGCTTTATTGGCAGGAGCAGAAACTATGGGATGGTTTGAACTTATGAACAGCACCAAAAGACAATTAGTTCTACACTGTTCCAATGTAAACCCTAAAAGGCAGACAGTATTCCATAGGATAAAGAGTTAATATGCCTGAAACATCAAGGCAATTCAGAAGACAGCCTGAGGAGTCAATGGTATTGGATGACTTCTCCATGGGTATGGATATAAGGGGAAATACAAAAACTCCACACAGAATCATAGCAAATATGTATCCTTGTATGGATGGTGGTCTCGAAGGGATAAGAGGAGACAACACATACATAGCAGGAACAAGCATACAGTGGACTGGAGGAACAGCATCATCCTGGTTACAGGATTTACATAACGAGAATGTTGCTGTATTTAGGGAAGGAGAAAGTAAATTCTTTATAGTAAAGCCTTCCACAACAACACCAATTACAGTTAACCAGACATCAACATATGGAACAACTGCTATAGCAACTCCGTTATATGCCTCAAAGAAACTATCAACTACGATAAATGGCTGGACAGTACACGCAAAACCTTGGACAGGTTGGTATGAAGGAATAAGAACTGGAATAAAAGGTCCATTGAATTATGCTTCAAACTGGAGTTGGGAGCCACCACAATACTTTTCAATAACAGAAACAGGACACTACACATCCACGTCAGACATAAAGACACAACAATTAGGTCTACCTACACCAATAGGAACAGGTCTTCATTTGGCTACAGACCATGGTGTTCCTTTTGGAAGTTCAAAAGTGATGAGACAAGACAACGATGCTGGGGGTGAGACTGGAGGAACTTGGAACAAATCTTATTTAGAGACACCAAATCACTGGTGTATGTGTGTAGACAACAATTATCCAACAAGCAAACACGCACCAGTTGTACATAAATTCCAATATTGTGATATGGCAACAGATTCAATTAATCATTCGATATACACGCAGAGTGGTGGAGACCTTCTTTATTCAAAGGATTATCCAATGACAGAACTGGCATCAGGTGATGATAGTGGAACAGACATTAAGGCAACAGGAAAGCCAATGGCTTGTTCAGCAGATAAGTCAGGAAATATTTGGCTGTCATACATCCACGTTGCTGATGGATTGAAGTTGGTTAAGTTTGCTCCTCCAGGTGCTGCTGGTTCTGATTACACAATGACCATTCATGGGTGGGCAGAAAACGCAACTGGTTCAGGAAATACCTTAGGTGTTCCTGGTGCTGTACAGATGGGATACGATGAGTTTGACGACAGGGTATATACGTTTGTAACCTGTAAGAATAGCACCAGAGGTGGAACAGACACAAGCACCCACGGAACTGTAGTTATGGTTATATCAGTTGACTTTGACGAGGCAGTAACAGATGCTATAGTTATAGGATACATAAGGTTACCTGCCGATGGCTCCTGTATTCAACAATTTACAGCAGATTTTATTTGTGATGGATTTGAAGATGATGCCACAACAGGAACACACAGAAGATGTATATTCACTTGCTTGAGAGGAGAAGATGTACATAATTTGGCAGACCTGTATTGGGGTTACTTTGATACAGGAAAAAATTATTCTGAAGATTATACAAATTTAATAACAGACATGAATACAACTACAGCAAATGGTGGAAAGGTAACAGGATTAAACATATCCAGGAAATACGCATTACAGATGGCAGCAAGGTCAAGAGATGGTGACACCTGCGATGTTGTTGTTTCCTTTATAAGTGAGAAAGGTGGAATAGATACAGGAGACAGCACTTACGACAAGACAGTCCATAGGGTTTACGCATCGAGGGAATGTAATGTAAAGAACCCAGACTTCAGTATGAATGGTGTATTCAAAACAATGGAAACCTCAGCAGGAGAGTATGGTATAGACAAAGATGATGACCATACCACATTGACTTCAGCAATAGTCAAATGGGTTTCTGTATCTATGCCATTGCTAAAATGGGATAAGTATGGCTCTGCCTTTGGAAGCACAGGTGCTCATGACCATCAGTCTCTATTGGGAGATGGAGCATACACTCCGTTTCCAGCACACAGGGGAGACTGTGTAAACAGACTATCCAGGACAGGAGATTTGTATTTGAGGTGGGAAATCATAGACTCAGATACAAATCCACTAGTCTTCACACACTTCGATATGGACACTGCCAACTTCATAAACTATGATTCAGCAGAAGAGCCTATATCTGCGAAAGAAAGAAACGCATTGGCAGACACAGGTCTTATGCCTGGAGAGACTGGCTCTGGTCCACTTAAGCCAACAGGGTATCCAGATATACATTCGGACAGAACAGTAGGAACAGGATTTACACCACACTTCAATGTGAAGCAGGGACACACGCCACTACAATACAACAAGTTCACAGACCACAATACATTACAGACAGAGCACCCACAGGTATTTTATCCAATGACTTTCAACAACAATCCTTTCTTATGTTATAACTTTTTCCACATGTCATCATCTGATACAGATGTAGTTACAGCAAATGAAACAGGAAGGATTGAGGTAATGTGTCACCCACCAGTACACGGTGGCTCTGCCTTTTACCCAAACCCAACAGTAGACGCAAGTACAGACTACAATATGCTACAGGTAAATGCTGGAGGAAACTGGCTAAGAAATAACAAATTATATTCTGGAGCAAATTTCCATCCTATGACTCCATTCATAAAAGATGCTGGTGAGGGGGATGTTTCTAGATATAAAACATTTAACAAGAAAGACCCTATCTGTGCTGGACAGGATATAAATGTGGTATCAAGGGTTAAGACTGTAGAAGGAAAGATGATGCCAGGAGTATACAGATATAAGTTCTCTTTTGTCAAGGCAGGGGCTGAAGAGAAAGAATATAGAAGCACTGGTGGAGAGGGAGCAATATATTGGGACGATGACACAGAGGCTTTCTTTGAGGTTGATACAAGTCAATCTTCAGTGACTAAAGGATTAAGGTTTTATTTCAATATGGGACTATTGAAAAACAAAGATGCCATTCTCTTTAAGAATGATGGTGCCATAACAAATGGGGCAAGTACATACCTAAGGGTTAAACCTGTATTTGCTGGTACTGCTTCATATGCCACACATTCAGGAGGGGCTACAGTAATATGGGATAGGACAAACTCTCCTGTCCCTTATGACTGGTGGATAGCACATGATGTATTCACAGGACCTTATACGACAACATCTGTATCTGGATTAAGAGCAGGTAGTGAAGGTTTTACAGCAGCGTATATTGACCCATCTGCTGCTGGGAATCTTACAACTCCAGCCAATTTCAAATTGGGATATACATTCAACAAGACAACCATTAATGATGGTACTTCAATTTACAGGCACGGACAAAAGAACCTTTCAGCGACAACCACTGCTGTAGCCGATAAGGCACCATACATAAAGAAGTTGCTAATATGGAGAACAGCAGATATATCACAGGCAACTACGGATAAATCAAAATACTATAAGGTAGGGGAATTTGATTTGGCAGATGCTGATGACTCCAGAAGTTGGGAAGGATATTATTTTGATGACACATATGAATCATTAGAGTTGTCTTCAAAGACAGGCGACCATAAAAACCAACCACCATTATCAGAAAATGTTTCTGCTATAGCAACATCAGGTGGAAAACTTTTTGTTGCTCACACTCCTAGCACAGGTGGAGAATCGTCAGGATTGATGCCTTCTTCTATTCAATACAGTTCTGAACACTTTGAGTATTTCCCAAGAACACAAACGATAACACTTGATGATACGGCAGCAATACACCATATGAAAGACTTTCAAGGAAACCTTTTTGTTTTCACAGATGAGGGAGTGTACGCATTGACTGGAACCAATGACATAAACACAATGACATCCAGCAAGGTATCACAAATGGTTATACATAATCATGCCAATGATGGAGAAAGAACCTTAGAGGTAGACGGAAGGTTCTGGTGTTTGGGTGATGATGGTCTTTATGTCCTTATGGAAAGTGGAATGGTAAACATAAGTATACCAATGAAGGAATGGTTTGAGAAGAAAAGAAAAATTCCTCTAGGTATTTACTATGACAAATACACATATTCAATAGTCGTATACCAAAAAGAACAATCTTCAACATTGACAGAAGAGATAAAAGTAAAGAAAAACACTTCTACTAGATATATGGAAGCAGTTTGCTATTACCTTCCTACACAGGCTTGGTGGTGTAAGACCAACGCAATCGCAAGGTTGTACACTGACATAATAAATCCTGGAATGAACAAAGAGTCAGGAACAGTACAAAGATATTTGCCATTACCAGTAACTATAGGAGTAAGAAAAGATACGACCAGCAATACAACTGACAATATAGTACATATAGGAAAAGGATATGGTGACTGTAAGTTAGACGACACCACAGGTGCTACTGGAAGTGTTGAATACATTTATGAAACATCTGTTATGGGTGATGCCAGATTGGAAAGATATTGGGACAAGGTAGACATAGAGATGCTTCCAAACAATGTTTCTGTTCAGACAACACATACAGGTATAAACTTGAATCTTGATTCATTTAATGCCAATGAGGCTGTTGTTTCATATGGTTCAGAAAAATCGTTGACATATAAATCATTAGTGACAACAAGCGATTTGGTTGCTCACCCACTTATAGAGACAGCAGATGTCAATGCTAAAAACGAATACGCCAGGCTAAGATTGAATGTGACATGGCATGACTCAAGTGATGGAAGTTCAGAGATGCCACCAAGATTAACAGGGGTAAGGTTCAGAACCAGAATTACTGGAATGGATAGAACAAATCCATAATGTCTTTTGAACCCAAAGACTTCAGAAGTGAAGCACAAAAAACTAAATTGCTTCAATCCCAAATAAAAAAACTGGAAGAGAGGATGATTGACTTTGATAAATTTAGAGAGGAAGCATCCAAGAATATTGAATTGGTAAATGAGACAACAGGTATTGTTGTTGATAAGACAACAGGGATAATAAGACCTCCAGTAAAGATTCAACAGAGAGTTTCTCAGGTTAGCCAGACTGCTCCACCAACTCCAGGGTATGGGGGAATAGTAGACATTGTTGGAACGTCAGGAGTTGTCCCAGAAAAAAAGGTAATCATTCCATACACTTGGGCAATAACAGGTACATTGAGTTTAAGCAGTTACGCTGCTTCTGTTGTTGTCAGAAATACATACACAGGTTCTGGATATTCAATAGTTGGAAAGATAGTATCAGCATCATTTCAAATAGGTTCTGGAACAAACTTGACTTGGAAGTTACAGAAGAATGGTTCTGACCTATCTGGATATGGAACATCAGCATCACCACTAACAGCGACAACTACTGCTGCTCTTGTTCAATCAACACAAGTTTTAGCAGACCAAGATATACTCACACCAGTGCCAGTGGGAGTTTCAGGTAGTCCAACCAACTTCAATTTAACTGTTCACTTGGAATATACTATATAATCTAATACAATGAAAATAAAAATACTATGCTACTTAGTCATCGTACTGGTTGTTAGTGCTTGTTCAGTTGCGTTACCCTCTTTAAAATAAAAGGATAAACAATGGATAGATATAGCCTAGCAGTACGATTCATCTTTTTTATCATATTCAGTGCCTTTGATACAGTAGTTACGGAGTTCGTTTTAGCAAACGGAGGAAGCGAATTGAATCCAGTATTCGATATGTTCTTACAGAACGGATACACAGTATTGGAAGCAAAGATTAACATTCTTGTTCCAGCATTTTTCATTTGGTTTAAAATTTATAAGGAGGATAAGGAGACTGGGGTGGCAGTTCTCAATACCATAACTTGGATAATGGCAGCGTTGTTTATCTTTGAAGTCTTCGGATTAATATGGTACTTCACTTAGAGAAGAAACACAAGAATGTGTTTTTATTTGATATAAAGGCAAAGAGCAGAAAAGAGGATTTCTGGTTCTTGCTACAGGCTGACCACCATTGGGACAGTCTTAAATGCGATAGGGAATTGATGGAACACCATCTGAAACAGGCACAGGAAAGAAACGCACCTGTGCTTATGTTTGGTGATTTCTTTGATTGTATGGGTGGTAAGTATGACCCAAGGTCAAACAAAGAGGATATAAGACCTGAGTTCCAAAACAAGAATTATTTTGATTCTATTGTTGATGGTGCCAATGAATGGCTCAAGCCATACGCAGAAAACATAAAGTTCATTTCAAAGGGAAACCACGAAATGTCAATAGTTAAACACCAAGAAACAGACTTGATAGAAAGATTGACAACATTGTTGAATTACAATGGTGCGACTTGTCATCCTGCTGGATATACAGGTTGGATAGTTTTCAGGACAGAAGTACACAATAAGAGAAGCACTATCAAGATGAACTTCACACACGGTTCAGGTGGTGGTGGTCCAGTGACCAAGGGTGTTATCCAGTCAAACAGAAGGGCTGCTTCAATAGATGCTGACATCTACGTTGCTGGACACATACACGAAAACTGGATGTTGGAAGTTCCGAGAGAGATTCTTTCTCACATAAGTCTCAAGCCACAACTCAAGGTTTGTACCCACTTACAGATACCTTCATACAAGGAAGAATACCTATGTGGAGACGGCTGGGCAAGAGAGAGAGGTATGCCTCCAAAGCCCAAAGGAGCCTGGTGGTTGCGTATTTTCTGGTCTTATAGGCACAATAAGTACATTTATGAGGTGATGAAAGCCGAAGAGTAGGTATAATTAAAAAGAATGAGTAGACTTTCAAGATGGTTAAAAAAAGCAATAGGCAAAAAATGGTATAAGAAATTAAAGACTGCTGCTGCTGTCGCTGCTGTAGTTTACACAGGTGGTGCCTTGGCAGGTGCTGCTGCTGGAACAGGTGCTGCTGCTGGTGGGGCTGGAGCATTGTCAGGTACTTGGGGTGGATTAAAGGCTTTTGGTTCTAACATATGGTCTGGAATGAGTGGTGGTGCTCAAGTGGGAACAGGGTTCGGAGCAACATCAGGACATTTCCTAGGAAACCTTTATGGAACATTTACACCAGAAGGACAAATGATGAGAGGTTTTGGTGGGGGATATACACATACCCCAGGAATTAATCCCAATGCCCCTGTAGGTATACCTGGACAAGGTCAACAAGGAGGATTGAAACAACTTCTAGGACAGCAAGGAACGTATGTCCCTGGTGGAATGGGTGGTGGAAAATGGGGAGAGTGGATGAACAATTATGGTGGGTGGATACAAGGTGGAATAAACTACATGACCATAAGAGAGCAATCAAAACTTGCCAAAGAACAAATGAGAATGGCGTCTACACCTTTACCTTCACAACTTAGATTCTCCAGAGACTTGAATCTTATGGATAGTATTATGTCCACATCACGTGGTCAACTTACATCTAAATTTGGAACACACACATTACAGAGATTTGGAATAACACCTCACCTTGTAGAGGCAGAAGCATTACAGGCAAGGGCAGAGAGAAGGAGAGAAATAGAATCTATTGAAGACGAGTCAGCAAGAATGGCAGCAAGGTCAGGATTGTTTGGACAAGGTGCCTTGGCAGGGATACAGGCAGAGACAGAGGTCGCTGGTATGGCACAAGACGCTGCTATAGGATTGGCAGCAGAAAAATCATTTGCTAATCAGATAGCATCATTGAATCAACAATATCAACAAGGAGTTGTTCACTCAATGAATATGGAACAGCAACAAAGAATACAAATGGAAAATGCTAGATACCAACAGTCAGTAGCCAAAGCAGGAATGTGGCAACTACTTGGAAACATGGCACAAGGAAATTATGGTAATCTTTTTGGTGCCCCTAAAGCACCTGAAATAGAGATTGATGATGATATAGGGGGCACATAGTAATGGCTAGAGATTTTTTGGGTGATGTAAGCAGACTGATGGGAAGTGTTTCCCCTATAGCGTCCAGGAAAACTGTGGCACCTAGTGCTAAAGACATAAGGACGCAAATAGAAGCCAAGGTTGAATTAGCCAGGGCAGGAAAATTAAAGGCACAAAAACTTTTTGGTGATGAGAAGCACGTAAACCTGAGAGATAAACTCAGAAGATTACAGGAAGAATACCTGACCCATAGAAATATGCTTGAGCACTTCGCAAGTAATGCCGTACAAGGTGGACAGGAACAACTCACATTACAGGCACTAGAACTACAGGAAGCACACTATGCCTTAATGAAAGAGGTTGAATACCTACAGGCAGAGAATAATGGAATCTTGTACGATGACTCTTACAAAAGTTATAAGCATCCTGACAGGCTAGTGGAAAAAACAGGAGCCATGAGAAAGGAAGAATGGGACTATCTCTATGAGACCATAGGACACATGGAGGTAGGAGCAAGGGCAGATGGACAAAAGGGAATGTCTTTTGCTGACTTCGCACACACAAAGCATGAGGTGGCAATGGATGAATCATACCTTGATGAGGACTTTATATTCTTTAATGCCAAAAGTGACAAGTACCTACATGAGGTTGTAAGGGACAAAGATGGAAATGTTGTTGACTATATAGACAGAAGGCATGACCCACAATGGCTCAACAACTGGATGGTAAAGAATATAGTAAGCAATGAAACGCTTATGGCTGCCAATGGAGACCATCTTAAAATACAGATGGCAGCAATCTCTGATTTGTCTAAGATGAACAAAGAGCAATATGATATTGAGATGGCAGCACTACAGAAAGAGATAGATGATGACAATGCTTTCTGGATTAAGCATGAGGCAGACACCATTGTCAGAAACATAGGAAGATGTATGGAGGGTGGAGGTGGTTTCCAAAAGGCACCAGACGAGATGGTTCTTGACAAGGAAAAGACAAGCGACCAAACTGTAATAGAAATGGACCTCGAGACGAGAACTATAAAGAAAGACCAAGAATGGCAAAGAGTAGAAGGGGCAGTCAGCATAAACGAATCTTCTTATGGAAAGTGTAGGGACGCTGAACTTTTGAGAATGGAACAGGAACATGACTTCGATAAGATGAAATTCTTTGACAGGGAAAAGGCTTCAGCATGGCTTACAGGTGAAGGTGAAATGGAAAAAATGTTTGGAGACCCACAGGCAGCATTGGCATCTAACCTAGGTGGAGACGCAGGTCAATGGAACTTCATAAGAGATTTTTCTGTAGCAGAGTCAGCATACCAATCATTGGTCAACCATGAGATATGGGAAGCGTTGGCAGAGAATGGTCAAGGTTACATTTACATAGAGGGTGAAGAGGACGCACCCATTCCCACACATACAGAAGATGGCAGGATAAACCCAAAGGCATACACAACCATACTGGCACAGGTTCAGGAATGGCAAAGCAACTCTAATTGGGATAAGGAGAAAGGTATCGCAAGTGGTGTAGAAGATAGGCTCAAGTTCACAAGCAACATGAATGGAACAAGGACTGGCAATGACCCCTTGTTCTTTTCTGTAGATGGAGAGGGTTCACTTGGTAGCATGATGACCAACAACATACTGACTCAAGATAACTTTGAATTTGAGCAAGAGGTAGATGGAGAGATGAAGTCAGACTATCTTGAGTTTACATCATACGCAAACGGTATGTTAAGTCGTCTGCCTAAAGGTGGAGCATGGACACCAGGAACTATGGCTAACGTAGTGACATGGATGATGGATGGTTCAAGCAGATATGTCGGAGCATGGGACTCTTATGCTGAAAGAGAGGCAGTCAACCCTAACGCAGCAGGAAAGAATGGAATAGACAATAGTGATTTGCTTAACTCTTTAAAGAGTATAGATGACCAACAGGTTGAAGATTGGAAAGAGTATATTGGATTACAAGAAGATGTAAAGAAGACATGGTCTGATTTTGATTCAGACCCTCTTTCGATGAAAGGGTATTGGATGCCATTCCTCAGTAACGCATTTCAAGGTGTAACTGACTTTATGGATTATCTAGGAGACTTGGATGTGAAAGCAGAAGCAGGGCTTGGCTTTGGTTTTGGTGATGTTGTTCACCATGACGATTGGTCAGATAAAGTTGTCAATAATTGGAGGTCTCGAATAGAAGGGACAAAAGGAATTGGAAGCCTGAACTTAATTGAACAAGGGGCTATTAGCAAGGGAATGTGGACAGACCCAGAGACTGGAAAGTCTGTAAGTATCATAGACCCCAATACAGGTAACATAATGGATAACTGGAAAGATGTCATCAGAGGTTCAGTCGACAAGAAACCCTTAGAGGGACCAAAACAAAATAAAGAAGAAAAGAAAATGGATAAGAATATTTATTGGGATGGGGGCATTACACCAGGCATATGAAGTTTGTAGGACTTAAAAACAGGATATTGAATAAGGTTTCATCTAATCATGGAACGAAGATGAATGAGTCCAAAGGCACAGACGGAAAGCCTGGATTTGAAATGTTTGAACAGAACCGTGTAAGCAATAATGGAAAACTAACAAGGGACGTAGCCTTGTTTGATGGAAGCAAGAGGATAGGTGGTGGAAGAACAGAGAGTGATTTGTTTGTAGGAAGGGACGGAGACCTTAAAGTAGGAGTTCCTTCACCAGTGAGCATGAGAAACAAGAGTGTTGGTGAAACTGTTGAATATCCTTTAGAGATGGAATCAGAAAACAATTCACATATATCTGAAATGAAAAATATGATTACGAATCAAGATAGAACATTGAGTGAATCTGGTTCAGATTCTATGGATGAGGTTATCATGAGATTAAGACAGTCAGGTCTTTTGAAGACTGGACACCTACAACTTACAGCAGATGGCAACCTTTCTATTCCTGAAAACATACACCAACAAGAAGATATAAACTTACATATGAACATAAGCAGTGAACTGGCAGGTGTAGGAGAAACCTACAGGTCACAAGCAGACGAGATGATAACAAATGCTAGAGAAGAGGAGCAGAATGTTATAGAGGAAATAAGACAACAGGAGATGACTAGAGGAAATGAGATGGGTAATCAGAGTGTAGCAAATGCTGCCTCGATACTCTTCAGAAAACAACAGCAGGTACAGGGAGAAATGGATAACATTGCCTCTGCTGCTGGAATGGATATTGCTTCTAGTCAGAAGAAGCGTGGATAATTACGAAAAGTTATTACTTTCCACAATCAATCTTGAAACTTACAACAAGTTAAGAAACTATAGACCGACTGCTGTCGAAGAGGAAGACCAATGGAATCCAGATGATTGGTCAGATATTACAGAAGAAAATATACAGAAGGTAGTAGAAACAAATAGGGTAGTGTTCTGGGACTACCTTAGAGATAACGCAGTAGGTGGTCTTTTCAAAAAGGAAGAGGCAGCCCTGTATGAAAGAGAAGACTTCCTGACATTAGGTGTAGGGGGTCAGTTGAGTGCCATAGCAGGTAGTCTTGCTGGTTTCACTATTGACCTAGGTCTAATAGGCTTGGCAGAAACATGGACATTAGGAGCACTTCCTGCCTTAGAGACTGCTTCACCTCGAATGGTTTTACAGGGAAAGAAAGCAGGTCAGATGATTAACTGGTTCTTACAAGGTGGAAAGAAATACCTATCTAAAGGGAAAGGACTTAAATTTGATGAGGCTGGAAAGTATTCCAAAATTACAAAGAAATACCTTCCATTCAACAAAGACCTAGACGCCCAAGAGATTCTGTTCAAGTCAGGTTTCTTAAACATCAAAGGTCAGAACGGAAGGACAATAAGATTCTCTGAGTTTAAGAAGATGCTTCAAAAGAATGCCAAACAATCTAACAGAATAAAGACAGAAGTTAGAGACATACAGGGAAGAAAGGCAGTTCAGGTAGTAAACAAAGGAAAGAAAAGAGGAACAGATATTACAGATGGTGGAGAGGCAATACAGATAACAACTGGTCCTCTATTAAGGATATGGGGATTAGGTGTACAGGATGCCAAGAGACAGGGTATCTCCGATGCCATACAAGCAGGTAGATGGGGCATAAGGGATAATGAAGGTGGCTTTGTAAAGACAGCAGAAGACATAACAGCAGAGGACATGATTACAGTTGGAGCATTAGGTATGGCAAACTTTATGCCTAAGGATGCTTTTGACATAGGACAACTTCCATTGCTTAGAGGTTTCTCAACAGCAATGTATGCTTCTGGTGGACATCAGATAGTCAAGTCACTTGCCTCACCTCACTTCTTGGGACTTAAGAAATGGACAGGCATACCGATGAAAGGTCCTAGAGCAATACTTGGAGAGGCAGCGTTCTTTGGTGCCTTGGAAGCAAGTGGTGCTCATAGCCCTGAAGAGGCAAAAGCCAAAGGGGCAGCAGGTGCTATCCTTGGTGCCTTGATGGGTGCTAGGGGTTTAAGGTCTGCGAATATAGGAACTTGGTTAGGCAAGAACGCAGAGGCTAAACAGGTTTTGTCAGCAAAAGAATGGCAAAGAGAATCTTACAAGGGACTTGAACAGACAAAGGTAACAGACAGAGGTTTCGTCAGTGTAACCAAAGATGGAATGATAAAGGTCAAAGATGAGTTTGGAGAAATAATTCAAGACGCAGAAGGTGAGATAGGTTTAAGGCTAGAGAAAAAAAGGATACTTGAAAAAGTAGAGAGAGGAGAGAAGTTAAGCAAAGAAGAAAAAGGAAAGAAGAAAATATTTGAAGATATGGAATCTAATGAATCTCTTACGAAGACTGTATTCATGGACAATGGAGAGAAAGTTCAATATGAGATTTTGGTTGGAAGAAGGTCAAGGCTTCCTGGAGATACCATACACAATAAAGTTCTTTCTGACAAAGCGTTGACCATCAATGAGATATTGCCAAAAGCACTGACAGATACAAGCAAACAACAAAGGGAAGCAGTAAAGAACGTAAAGACTGTAATAGATACATTGATAGATGAGAATGGAACTCAAGAGTTGACATATGGAAAAGTATATGACGCACTTGTAAGAACGTTCCCAGAACTCAAGAGCAACAAGATGGTGACCAGACTTCTCAAAGGTTCTAGATACAGAGCAGGTCTTTCTAAGGGTTATACAGAAAAAGATAAGATAGACATAAACCAAATTCTCCTGAACATACAGGACCTAAGGAAGGGAGAACCTACTTTGGATGGCGTAAGGGTTCATCTACATACAGGATACAAAGATGGTCTTGCTGTTGTCGTAAGTGGTGGGGATATGGGTAAACTTCTTAAAGGCAAGTTAACTCGAATGGGAGCAAAAACTATAGAGCACGAAGGAAGAACCCTTTATGTTCTAAAGAGAGAGGGAAAAAAGAATCTCCTTATTGATTTCAGGGAGAAACTAAATGAACAAGAAGACCTGAAGAATATGGATGAGATAGACTTCACCCACAAGAATGACATTGATAGACATAAGATTCTACAGAATATATTCAGACAGAGTGAAGAGAAGGTAGATGCCCAGGTCGTTGTTGATACATTGACAAGTGATGTGTTCTCTAAAGATGTCAGGATTATGAAAGGAGAGTCAATCAATGACCCTTCATACAAGTATGACCAGAGGATAGAGAAAGAAAAGCAAGAAGCAATGTTCAAACAAGGAACAGAACTTGGGGGAGAGGAAGCAAAGGTAGAGACAAAACCAATCAAAACCACTGGACCTAAGACTATCAAGAGGGTAAGGAAGGCAGACTCATTGGCTCAAAGAATAAGAAAGGGAACAATAAAAATAGAAGAGGCTTCCAAACCTATAGTTGAATCAATAATGAAACCCTTAAGAGAGAAGGGAGAGATAACTGTCCTTGGAAGGAAGGTTAAATTCTCAGAGGAACAGTATGAGTGGTTTGAAAAATCTGCCACAACTGTTACAGAATCTCTTCTTAAATCAGGAAACAAGTTGGCTGAATCTGTTGCTGAGATGCCTGATGTTGTTGCTGGAATAATAATGTCTGGCATAGAGGCACAACACAAAGTTGTTGGAAGGACTGTGAAGGAAGCCATGAAACGCTTGAAGTTTGGAACAGAAGAGGAAGCACAGAAGAAGATAAAGGAAGGTGAGAAGGTAGGAAACTGGGTAGAGAATGAATACCTCAAAGATGGAAAGGACATAAGAGAAGTTGTAGGTGGAAGGAACTGGATAGACAGAGAGGGAAGAATGGTAGTACAGGTGATAGACAAGAATGCTGCCGTTCTTCAGCATGAGTTTATGGAAGGAAGAATGGAGCAGATGGTAGGAGAGATAAGACCTGTAGGTGCGAATATAGTAGTGCTTGAGACCTTAAAGGCAGCCTATAAGAATAAATTCATAAGAAGAAATGACACGACTAATGGAAAACTTGTACAGTTGTATGGTGGAAAAGATGTCAATGAAGCGTATAAGAGGTACACAAAGACAACTGACTTTACACACGATATAGCAACTGACTGGAATAGGTACATGACCATGAAGGTTGGAGACAAGAAAAACTGGGAGAAAATGAAAGACACATTAGACCCAGGAACAATAGAGATATTTGAACAGTCAGCAAAAGGATACAGGGAAAAACTGAAAGGCATAAATAAACACCTGTTAGGTGGAATACCTATGTTTAAAAAACTAATACAGCAAAGGGGATTGAAAGAAGACCTTAAAGAGGTTGTTGATTTTTGGGATGCTTACCTGAAGGTAGAAGAGGCAAAGACCATAGAGGATGTAGATTTGGGAGTATCAAAACTAAACCTAATCGGATTGTTGAACAATGTGAAAACACAAGAGGTAATACTTCCCAAGAGCATATCAAGAGAACAAGCCAGTATCAAATCCAAACTACAGCATGACCTTAAGACAATACAGGATTTTGAGAGGTACAAAGAAGAGAACATAATAAAACAAGCACAAGGACTTATAGGACCTGTACAGACTAAAACAGGAGAAAAGATACCATATGGTTTCCCAACTGAAAGAACTATCACCACGTGGAAAGGACCTTGGAGTTATGGAAACACGCTGAGACCAGAAGGTGATTATCTTAAATATAAAGACAGAACATTCAGGCTGAAGGGAAAAAGGATTTGGTGGCATAAAGATGCCAAGGTAGTAGATGTTCTCGATGAGTCAGGAAAAGTTATAGGGAAAAGAATCAAAGGTTCTGCGTTGCCAGACACTATGGGAGACCAACAGCATTGGGTAGATATATCCAAGAAAGGTTTCAGAAGTCATCCTCATTGGAAGTTCCTCATGGAATCATTTAAGCAGGGAGTTGAACACAAGAACTGGTACTTTAAGAGTTTTGATGAATACAGGGCAATTACTTTTCTGTCAGACAATATGAATAAGAGTGTCGGTGGAAAGGTGTTGACAAAGAAAAACTATAAGAGTATATGGGATAAACTTTCCACCCAAGAGAAAAGCAAGTATGACGACAGGGCTTACCTGTTCTTAGACCTGCTATCAATATCATCAGCACAATCACAACTACCTGACAACATAATCAGGGCAGCAACAATATACAGGTGGCTGCTTGACAACCCAACAGCAAAAGAGATGAAACATACTGGGGTTAAAAAAGAAGACTTGCCCAAAGGTAAAGAACTGGAGAAGATGTTCAAGCAGGGAATCTATGACAAAACTGTCAACGCATACCTTAAGTCAGGAACAATCCAAAGCACAAAGTTGGCAGAGTTTATACTGAATATGAGAGGTGACTTGGATACAGCAACCATAGACACACACATAAACCAACTGTTTGGAGCAAGAGAAAGTGCCCCCAGTGTTCTTACCTCAGAAGGTAAATTTGTACCTAAAGCAAAAGCATACAGGGAAAAGATATATGCCATACTTGAAAAGATGGCTGATGACCTAGGGGTAACAAGGTCACAGGTACAGGCAGCGATATGGGTAGGAAA
>VTLG01014557.1_pt1 | contig 41315 bp, 37 predicted proteins | sample 4694571 | NCBI WGS metagenome assembly VTLG01 (sample SAMN12604809, study PRJNA352737) | marine metagenome | biome: ENVO:00000447; feature: ENVO:00000209|ENVO:00000569|ENVO:01000036; material: ENVO:00002151; isolation source: viral sequences binned using virsorter ...
GGTATGCACATAGATTTGCAGGTGTAACTAAAGATCCACCAACTACTGGTGATGTTGTGTTACAGGGAACGGAGAAAGGCGCAGTTACATTCCTGGAGGATGGCAGGGCACTCTTGCATATGATGAGTCAGGCAGATGTAAGTACAGCAGTACATGAGATTGGGCATGTATTTAGACGTGAACTTGAAGGAGACGGATACCTGGGGAATACTATTTTGCAGGAGGATCTGGCAATAGCTGCAGAATGGTCAGGTGCTACTTTTGTTAGCCAAGATCCAGTACTTGGACCTAAATACGACTGGTCTGTTGAGGCAGAGGAAAAATTTGCACGTGGGTTTGAAAAATATTTATCCGAAGGTAAAGCTCCCAACTCTAGTTTAGAAATAGTATTTGAACAACTAAAACGCTGGTTACGTAACATTTATAAAAGTATTGTCAATTCTCCATTAGAGGATGAACTATCACCTGCAATGCGAGACTTGTTTGATCGGTTATTAAATGATTATCCTGATCTAGCTGGTGTTACTGGAAACTCTGTAAAAGGGTGGGGATCTGATCCTAATAAACAATACGATCTGAAATGGCGTATTGTAGAAGGCAGAGACATTATTGCTAGTCACCATCCACCAGAGTCTGTTTTAACTACCATGAAGCGCAATCCAAAGTATGCTCAAGAATATCAACCAAGACAACGTGGGCGACAGGCTAGTACAGATCAAGTATTAAACATCTCTAAACAGTTAAGTGCTGACGAACTACTAAAAGACACCAATAGTATTCTTGAAGGTTCACCAATTATTACACCAGAAGGTCAAATATTAAGTGGTAATGTACGTTACCTTGCGTGGCTTTTCGGAGCAAAACAGTATCCAGCAGGTGTTGAAAGTGCAAATGTGGAGAAATATACAGCCGAACTAAATAAGTTATTTAGCGGTGATGTTAGCGCATATGGCATAACGGATTATGAGCCTGGTATGTTTGAAATGCCAATGTTAGTACGTGTACTAAATAACCGAAAATTGATCCCAGACTTTGTACGTGAAGCTAATGTATCAACTGTACAGGTTATGTCTAGAGTAGAAACGGCTGTTGCGGACGCAGCCAGAATAAGCGATGAGTCTCTGCGTAAATTACATATAGATGCTACTGGTAATATGGACGCAACGTTTCGTAGTGCAAAAAACAGAGATTTTGTTAAATCGTTTATAGAAGGTATACCTGAGACAGAGCGTGCTGCTTTATTCGATGCGACAGGTATGAAGTTAACTAGTGATGCTATCAACAGACTAACGGCTGCAGTATTTGCAAAGGCTATACCAGGCGAAACAGGTGTACGATTAGCTAATTCTATATTTGAAACTAATGAGTTAGGTGTAAAAAATATCACTACGGCTGTAGTGAGACAAGCTGGTAATATTGCTGACATAGAGGCATTGGCTAGAACCAATAATATAAGACCCGATTTAGTTATTGCTGAGGATATAGGCAAGTCTGTCCTTAAATTGCAAGAGATCAAACAAAGCTCCAATTCGAATGTACAGGATTATCTTGATCAATCGGCTCTGTTTGGGGATGAGCTTAACGCATTCCAAAAAGAATTACTTACGGATTTCAATAATCATGCTAGAAGTGAGAAAAAAGTCCGAACTATCTTGAAGCATTATTACGAATTAGTTAAGAAAGAGCCTGCACCACAGCAGACTCAAATGCTGGAAATACCTAATAATTCCAAACCAGCCTTATGGGAACGTGCTAAGGATCTGATGAAACAAGAGCTTGATCCACCACCAGCATCACAGGACGTACTATTCCAACGTGGCGAAGTCAAGAATTTATACGCATCACACAATTTGAGTGTAGAACGTGTAAATCAAGCTATGGCTTTAGGTGGTTTTCCTAGCCCTAGTATTGCTATACATAAGTCGGAGTTAGGACATACTGGTTTTGGCAACGTCACCATTATTTTCAAAAAGGACGTAGTCGATCCACAAAAAGGTGCATGGGTTTACGAAAGGGATGCCTACAGCAAAAGAGGAGCAATACCAGCTTATCCACGAGTAAAGATGAAGGATTATGACGCTTTGACAGCTAGAATGCGACCTGCATATGAGGCTATCGGACGTAAATACTGGGATGAGGGAGGCGGCTTTCAGGAAAATTTGATCGGAAATATCGATGAAGGTGGGCTATGGAATGTAAATAAACAACAAGCCATCGAAAAAGCATTGATGATGGATACTATAAAATATATGTACATGATGGAAACCAATCGATTACCAGAGGCTATTTCTTTAGAGCGAATGAATAGTTTGGAAGAGGGTGATCGAATAATTTCATACTATGTAAAAGTTCAGGATGGAAAAACATCTCCGTTAACATCAAACGATAAATTAGAGGTACTTAACTATTATAAAACAAAGGATTGGATTGATCGCGGTTTTTTCGATGCTATGGAAAAAGGCTCACAAATAAAGTTTAAAGATGCTGTTTATCGGAAACACTATGAGGTAATTAAAGATCCTGCTGAGTTGCACAAAAAGGCGGTTGAACACCCAGATCCATTTTTTAAAGGTGGGCAGTATATGTCTCCTGATATAGTTATTAAAGATGTAGCTAACAAAGGTGGCGTAAAAAATGATATAGAGAAGGCACGTGCGTTACTCTGGCAAGGTTGGTTGGATGGGCTAAACACTCAAACTTTTGACGTGTCTACTAACGCAGTAACCTATAGCGTAGCAGACAATCCTATATTCGCAGGGTCATTGGAGCGTGGCAGAATTAAGTATGGAACACCTGATTATATTAACTACGTACAAGAAACAATAGGTTCTATGTTTGGTCCACCTCGCATTAAAGTACAAGGCGAATGGCGACCATATACTTTGAATAATGTAGTTTTAGCTAAAGGTCTGCCAAAACCTGGTCGGGAAATTGAAGGAATGTCCGAAGGTAAGGTACGTGCTTTGTCTGCACGTAGGTTTACTAGCGTACACCAAATACGCAAATATAGCGATCAACTACAACCTTCCGATATAGTCCAAGAGTATATAGGCGACACTAGAGGTTTATATTCGGAAGTAACGAAAATACGAAAACAGCATAAAATTTATCACCATGATGAGGATCTTGTAATGGAAACTATCGCTGAGTTCAATCAAGCGGTAATGGGCAAGAGGACTGCCTCACTTGCAGTTTCTGATATTGATGCACAGCGTAGGGTAATGAGAAGTATATTACGCAGAAACGGCTATGCACTTTGGGACGATCCCCACCTTTCTGGTGACACCCCATTAAATATGGAGGGAGATCCAATATACGTTTCGGGCGTATCACCGACACTAATTGATAAAGCAATAGAATTGGCTAAAGTTATACGTGAAACTCCTGCACGCTATTTTGAGGCTATACCACATCGTGCTGTCCGATTTGATGAAGTAGCTGCTATGGTAGTACCACATGATACACCTCAAACTACTATCGATGGACTTAAGCGTAGAGGTATAGAAATAAAAACATATAATGCTAATGATAAAGCCTCACGTATAAAAGCTGTTAGGTCAACATATTCTAAACCTGATGTATTGTTCCAGGTAGCAGGCGAGAAAAACACAAACGCAACTCATCAATTAGATCCAATAAAGATGGGTCAACAAGTAGCGGATGATCCTGATCGTTTCCAGACCATTAAGTTTGCAGATGGTCGAGAGGCAATCATTCTAGGTAAACTTAGCCCTAAACCTGATGATGATATTGTACAGATCGTAAGACCAATAGCCGAAAGCATTTTGGTGCGTTTTGTGGATGAGCCAGAACCTCGTACTATTAAACTGTCAGGCGATGAACTGGTGCGTGAATACTCTAGGAGTGGCGCAGGTGCAGAAGGTCAGCCATTTGCAATGAAAGAGGTACAGCTTACTGGTGATCTAGTGCCTGGTACGATAGACCGAATGGGTTATCAACCTGTACCGTATGGTAATGCTATGGAGGAAATGCAGTATCAGACTATGCCTCTATTAGACGATATGGTAAATATGGCACAGACCAAGAATGGTGTTATGGATACGGTCAATTCTGGTAATTTTATACGAAGTCTAGAACCAGCCGAAGCCAAGCAATTTGCTGATTGGTTGCGTAAACAACAGGGTAACATGGCTGAAAGTAAACTGTTGTCTATGAAATGGGGCGAGTACAAACGAGATGCTGCTCTATTGAATTATGGACGTAGATATAATCAAAATCACTACTTAGGTTTAGTTGCACCATATGAGTTCTGGCTAACTACTAGTATGCGTAAGTGGGCAATACATTCTATTGATCGACCTAAATGGTTAGCAGCTTATTATCGTATGAATAAATTCTTACATACGCAGGTACAACAACCAGATTTCCCAGACCGTTTGGCAGGTAGAGTAAAGATACCGTTACCTTTCTTGCCAGACTGGATGGGCGGTGGAATGTGGATAAACCCAGGCGATATAGGCTTGCCGTTTGGTAGATTTTTATGGCCGTTTGAAGCACGACAACGTAGCCAGGAGCAGACCACTATGAAAGCCAATCGGCAACTGTACGATATGCTTGAGGATGGTAAGATCACACAGACCGAATTTGATACAGCTATGGAAAGTCGTTCAGGACAAGTTTATGATCGGGCAGTAGAAAATGCTCAAGCAGAGGATTCAAATTTGCGCTTTGACGCATTTGACTGGTCTACGATGACGGCATCTCCTCATGTACCCCTAATGTGGGCGTATCAGTACCTTAGAGGCACGCCAGAAAGAATTGGACCTCTACCTATGACAAGACAACTTAAAGCCATATCTGCGCTTCTAGGGATCGGTGGACCAGGCGGTGTAAATATCGAGGAAAACCTAAGACGTAAATTTGATTTACCAATTTATGATCAGTGGGACGATTATCGTATAGATCGAGCGTTATCCGACATGGCTGCCGAAGGATTGATAAGTGTCAACGAAGCTAAAATAGCGATGATCGAAAAACGTGGTGATATATATTTACAGGCTGTACAGCGTTCAGCAGAACAGGTTGGTGCAGGCACATTGAATGCGTTCATATTTGGTAGTTCAGGACAACTATATCCAGAAGGTGAACGTAGGCAACGAGTATTGAAAAAACTAATGAGTGCAGCTTGGGCAGCGCAGGAAGGTGGCGACACAGAAGCAATAAGTAGGTTCTTTGATGCTTATCCTGAATATGAAGCCAGGTTAGCCTTATTTGATGACAAAGACGAAAGATTACGCAATTTCTTGGTAGATAATGTATGGAACAAATGGTTTGATTTACCAAAGCTATACAAAAAACAACTTAAGGATCAACTTGGCGACACTTTCTCTAACTCATTTATAAAAAAACCAGAGGATGGATCAAAGCGAGATTACAGTGTTATTCCGCTTGAAACACTAGCGATGTGGGCTAAAGCGATTGGTTCTTATATTCCAGACGTACCTGAATTAGAGGATATTGGCAAAATACCAATCGAATATGCACCATATGAAATGGCAGTATTATATGATCAGTATGGTGCGGAACGAGCTGCGCTATTAGAAGCATTTGGTGTCGAAGGCGCAAATCTAAATGAACAGTGGGATAATTGGCACAAGCTAAATGAGCAATATTTTGATCTCAAAGAAGCTAAGGAGACTAGTCCTGAGCAGGTAGAGATTGATAAATTGATCGAAAAGGACGTACCTAACTTTGCCGATCTGGAGGAGGACTACTATAGAATACCTGCTGTAAATCAAAAGCGTGCTGTCAAAGATTTATTATGGCCGAATGCGGATGTACTGTGGGAACAGTATTTTGACATTCCAAAGGACTCCAGGATAACTATTAGCGAAACTCCACCTGCATCACTAGATCCAGCATATAACGAGTATTATGCAGAACAAACCCAACTATTCCCTGACATTGGTACGGTCTATGACGCTTACTACGATATGCAATCTGTCAAGGAATTTTATGCTATACGTGATGCTAAATGGGCAAACTATGGCGCAGATATGGGCGAGTACGGTGTACTAAAAAACAATGCTATATCCTGGCGACAGGAAAATTGGCCGAATGCTGCTGCAATGGAAATTGAATATTACACACTAAAGAATAGTGGTGCATCAAAAGAACAACTACGTAATTATAGATCCACACACTCTGAACTAATGAGCTACTGGTCAGAGAAAAACAAAGACGATTCTCCGCATACTATAGCTAAGGACTTTAGAGAGGAAAAGGGACTAATTGAGGTCTGGAACTTCACTGAGGAGTGGGATCGGACACATCCTGATAAGGTGGCATATGAAGCAGATCATCCCGAAATGCAACAACATCGAGATTGGAAAGCTAAATGGGGTGGTCGCAATCCTGAACTAATGGCATTCCTTCAAGAACATCCACGTAGACGTAGAAGTGAGCGATCACTGTACTATGAAAAAAATCTCAAAGAGTTAGGAGATTGGGACGATGCGTTTGATGAAAAGCACCCTGAGATCCAAAAGTTCCTTGATGATAACCCTGAATTAGAGGAGGCTTGGGAAATTGAACGTGACTGGCAAGATGCAAATCCAATGAAAGTACAAACGCTCAAGGCAGCTAGTGATGCTTCTGACGAATTCTTGGAAGCTAATCCAGTTCTAAATGCAGTTTGGGATAATAAACGTAAATGGTTAGAGGAATATCCTGAGTTGGAGCAGTATGTAGAGACTACTCCTGTTGAGGAAATCGCTGAAACAGTAGATGAATTATTTACACACAACCCAGCACTATCACGTATGTGGGTTATTGGATTGATGGGCGGTGGTCTAAGCGATGCAACAATAAGAGCTTTGCGTGGCGAATGGGAACTTAGTGGAAGCACTGAGCCGTTTGAAATATGGTTAGCTGAAAAATCCGATGGTGCGATGCTACAAATGGCTGGTAGTATGCCAGAGCAAGAGGTAGCAGTAACAAACTAGCATATAATGTATAATCTTGTTGACTAAAAGTAAGTTTTATTCTATTATGGAGGAAACATGAGCGAAAACCAAACGTTCGAGGAAGCTGTTTCAGAAAATCAACTGGAGCAGGCAGAAGGGACTCAGGAAAGCGCACAGGAGACTACTGATGATAGTAGTCTGACAGCCGATAAAGTTTCGGCAATGCTCGATGAGCGTATGTCCGATGTGTTCGATAAAGTGGACATAGAGTGGCAACGCAGAATGGATAGGAGAGCAACTAAGTTAGAGGAGCGTGTACAAAAACAATTACACGCAGCCGATAACCTTATGGCAAACCTGAAAACTCAGGGAGTACAAGTCCCAGAGGAAGCAGTAAAAGCTGTAAGACAACAGGTAGTAGATGAAGCATATCGACAGCCTGTGGAAACTGACAATAGCTCTCAGAATGGGAATGTAGCGTCTGCAGCAGAGACAGCCTATTATCAACAGATAACAGCTGCTGGGAATGCAATGATGGAAAACTTTGGTTTACAGGATGGCGATCCTGAGATTGAAGCTATCAAAACAGATGGTTCACCTCAAGAATACTACCAGAGCATAACTGAAGCAGGACAGGCTAAAACTAGTAGATTGGCTGAGGAAAACAATAAAAAGACTCCTCCGCAAGCGTCAATTCCTGGCACTAGTGGTCAACGTGCAGTAGGTACTGCACCACCAAGTAATCCATATACGGTGAACTTGGACAGTCTTTACTCCCAAGCCAATGCAAAGTCTCGTAAAAATTATGGGACATAAATAATCTTAAGGGGATTTGAAAAATGGCTTTAACACTAAATGAGCTGTATAAACAAAGCCGAGACTCTCTCCAACAAGGTATATTGGCAGACCTTCTGCGTAAATCCGACTTGATCGGATTGGTTCCTTTTCAGAGCGTAAAAGGATTGCGTGTTACTGCAAATCGTTGGCAGGCTGACCAATTACCAAGTGTAGCTCACAGGCGCATAGGCGCAAGTTACACTGAGAGTACAGGCAAAACAGAGCAGGTTAGTGAAACTCTTTTCATTCTCGGTGGTGAAATCAAGATTGATCGTGTACTAGCTATGGACAAGACGGTTATTGAAGACCCTCTTACCACACAGACTAGACAGAAAGTTGCTGCTATGGCTTACGAATTTAATAACGTAGCTATAAACGGTGATCACGCATCTGATCCTGATACCCCAGAGGGTATGTTAAAAAGGGTTTCCAACCTACCAAGTCGGATGTCCATTGACTTGGCTTCCAGTGGTGACTCTTTGAAAGTATTAGCAAGTACTGCTAATGAAAATTCTTTCCTAGATGCACTTCACAAAGCGTTGAAATATGTTGGACATCGTAGTTCCGCTTCTGGTGGACCAAGCGATTCTGGCATTAGCGCAATAATAATGAATGAAGCAAGTTACTTGGGCGTAGGACAAGTTCTACGTAGAGTAAGTCTACTCGATCAGAATACTGATCAGTGGGATCGTACATTCGATAGTTTCAATGGTGGCGTTTTCGTTGATGTTGGTCTGAAAGCTGACCAAAGCACCGAAATAATCACCTCAACAGAAAACCCAGGCGATGGTGGAAGTGACAGTTCCTCAATCTATGTGGCACGTTTCAATGCCGATGACGCATTTAGAGGGTTGCAATTAAATGAATTAGCACCTTATGATGTGTCTGCGGAAATGGAAACAGCCCCACAACTACTTCGTAGAATTGATTGGGCATACGGCTTCCAGCAGGTCGGACAATATAGCCTTGCTCGTATCAAAGGCTTCAAGATGGCGGCAAGCTAGGAGGAATGAAAAATGTTTGATAGTAATCTAATGTTCACAGCTGCTGCAGTTACTGCAGATGGCAACAGTTCTGTCCTAGATATAGGTGCTACTCCTGCAAACGGTGTTGTAATTGAAGTTGCGGTTACAGCAGTTTCAGGTAGTTCGCCTACTATGGATATTGTTGTTCAGGAAAGTGCCGATAACTCAACCTATAAGGCTCTGGCTACCTTTGATCAGATCACAGCCACTGGTAGACATACTCGTAGGGTACAATCAAGCAAGAGGTATTTGCGCTTGAACTATGACATTGGTGGATCATCTAGCCCTAGCTTCACAATGGCTAATGGTATTGCCAGTGGTTTCCCTGGACCTGACGAAACTGTAGTATCGTAGTAGTTAGTAAAAACTAAAATAAGGGCAGATGGCAGAAACTTTGTCCTCTGTCCTTGTTTTTTAGAACAATATATAAGGAGACTAAAAATGTCTGAGCATATTATTAACACAAAGGATCGTAATTACAGTGGTAAAACCTTCGGGGTTAAATTTGAAAATGGGTCTGCTGTGGTAAATGATAATACTGTACCTGAGCATTTGGGTCGGCATCCTGAGGAAGTAGCCGATCTTATGAAAAGGGATTTTGATTATGATGTGCGTGAAAGCGGACACACCCAACAGACTTTTGCAGTACCCGATTTGCCCTGGAAAGAGGCAAAAAGCAATATGGGTTCACCTTTAGCATCTTGGTCTGATGCTTCAGAAGGCGATACACTTGTGCATGATGACTATGGACAAGTAACTGTAGTTAAAGCGAACAAGCGTTCTGCACGAGTAAAAGCCGATAATGGCGAAGTACTATTAGTGCGAGATAAGGATTTATTGACTAAGCTAAATATGGAGTAGTATGGCCGATTTATTTGACATCCTTTTAGGAGTAGCACGTGACTCTGGAATGTTACGTGAAGGTACTGCTACAGGTGGATCAACTACTACAATAGTAGATAATGTAGGGCGTGATGAGGATGCTGATGTATTCAATGGAGGAACTGCATTTATAGTCTATGATGCAGGAGGTGCAAGTGCTGCGCCTGAAGGACAGTCCAAATTAGTTACTGATTTTGCAAGTGGTGGCACTATAACCACACAAGCATTTTCTGCAGCAGTAGTTAGTGGTGACTATTATGGTGTAATGAATAAGCGGTATCCACGTTGGGCAATGATCCAAGCCGTAAATGAGTCATTAAGAGATATAGGTAGAGTTGGTACTGTTGACAGTACCACGTTAGATACAGCTGCCAGTACACGTGAATATAATCTACCTGTGGTTGCCAAATACGATTTGCGACAAGTGTGGTTAGCGCAAGCTACTACTGCACCGTTTCGTTGGCGCAGATTACGTACCTGGCGTACTGAATGGACGGCTGGTGGAGCAGTCGGTAAGCTAATATTTGATGAGCAATTACCAGCAGGTTATGGAATAAAACTTATTTACATGGCAGAGCATCCTGCTGTACGTGATGATACTGGACAGATCAGTGACTACGTGCCACGTCAGCGTCTGATAGCTGAGGCAGTAATGCGTCTATATAGATGGCGATTGATAAAAGTCGGCTCGTCTAATGCTACGGCTGTACAACTATTCAATGAAGCTAATGCAAAACTAGAACGCATTAAACGCTTGTACCCAATACATGAACCTGAAAAACTACCACAATTATGGATGGAAAATAAGCCGTACACTACTATTGAGACGAACGTCTAATGGCACGCTATGGAGGACAGGGGTCTAACCCAGCAGGTCGAAATAGATACTCGACCTTAGGTAAAAGCGCATCGCAACAACGTGCCGATACTAGACGGCAGGGAGCTACAGAAAAGCGTGAAACTGCTTATAGTCCTGCTCCAGTAGCACAAGTTACATCATCATCCTCACCATCTGATTGGCTAGGTCAAAATAATGCAATAGTTGATAGACCACGTATAAGTCCTTCTACAGTAGTAGGACGTAGATCAGATACTCCTGCACGACCAGGCGATGTTGGAGGTAGTATTGAAGACCAGATCACCTATAATCCACCATCTAATGAAAGAAGTCCTGAGCAGTATCAGATGGATCTGGAAAACGAAAGACATGCTGAGGAACAAAAACGAGCCGATACAAGGCGACAACAAGCTCAAACGGCAAGACAAAAAGCACGAGAGGGAAAAAGCAGTAAGGCTTCACCAGTTAACACAAAACTTACACGTAGCATTAACAACGTTAGACAAGTTACTGCACCTAACACTCGTCCTCCAAGAAGCCAATACCAAACACTGAAACCAGCAGAAGGACAACTATCTAGCACAGCTAGGTTAGAAAATGATCAAATTAAGTATTCGTTACCAAGTCATACACCATTGGTAGAGCTTACAGGTAGGGATAAAACTATAGGTATATCGGGTTCGGGTGGACCAATTAACAAGGGTATGCAGAAAACATATCCAGATCAAGGAGGAGAAGGCCGATTTAGTGTTACTAATATACCTCATGCTGAAGTAAAGACAGATCGGTATTTGCGAGACGATAAATGGTATGAAAAAGGCGGTTGGAATGCAGCTAAAGGTTATGATTATCAAGGTAACATATTGAGTCCTGATAGACTAGCTGAAAAAGCTGCTGATCGGAAAATATGGTTCGAAACACGGGCTAAGGACGCATCAGATTATCAAATAGCAGGAATGGTAGCTGATAGAGTTACAGAGGCAAACCAAAGCCTTGTACATCCTGAGGCATCTAAAGCTGGTAGCAATCTACATTATTTAAAAAAGCCACATAAAGGTGGACATGGGCAGTCTTACGAGGATCACCTGAAACAAACAGGCGAGCTAGGTTCTGATGTTACTTACGATATGGTATTAACAGCAAGAGACCACTTTCTCGCTCGATCTGATCTTACTGATGCAGCTAAAGAAATAATCAGAGATACACCAATCGTAGCACATACACCAGCGGGAGCAATGGGAGCAAATGCTAGAGGTTTTTATTATAATCCAGACAATAAGGATATGAGTTACCAGGATATAGACCGTTTAGCTGGAATATTTGGACATGAGGCAATTCATGTACTAGATGATGTGTCGAAAACTAGCAGAGATCCTGGTGCTGACAAATATATATCAGAACTTAAAGCTGCAGCTGGTATTGATGATCGCAGTTTTCAACAACTGGTAGCTGATATTACACAACCTGCTTTAGCCAAATATACTGGTCGAGGTGACGATATACCTGAAGCATTATATGATCCTACTGACATAAAAGCATGGAATGAAGGTGATTTCGGTGCTTTCTATCCACAGCATCAATATACATACTTTGGCGAACAGAAGGCATGGGCAATACCACCTGAATTGCAAGGTAAGTATGACTACTTTACGAAGGATGCCTTCAAATTGCCTGCTGGAACTCGATGGGAATTGTACACCCCCAACGAAGGGAAGCCTCACCATCGAGATCCAGATGGGAATATTATTTACAAGGAACAGTTTAGAAAATGGCGAGTCGTAGAAAAATCTGGTAGTGAGCCAAGTAATGTACTACCACGACAAACTCTACGGTTTACTGGCACAGAAGGACAGACATCATCTGATGATTATAGAGATATAAGAGATTTGTTTCAAGGACAAGCTAGGTATCAATAATTATGGCTATTACAGTTAATCCTACTACAGCAAATCCTACCCATCATTTGTCACTAGCTGACGGCAGTACAACTATTGGTTTGATAGCTGGTATGGCTAGTGGTGGAGGTGGATTTACACCTAATATTATGGCAATGAGGCGTGTGCCATATAGACGTAGCGCACTAAAAACGTCTACTGGACAAAGTAAATACGGTGATCTTGAACCGCCATACAGTGCTATAACACAGTCCGATTGGTTAGGTGGGCGTGGCGTTGAGGGTTTTGAAACTAATAAGAATGCGTTTTATGATAACCACAATTCCTGGATGATGACTGAGAACCAGGTAACTTTAGCTCCACAATGGAGTTATGCTACTGGCTATCGTAGCCAAGATATGTCATTACCAGGTAGTGTGACCTGGACAGGTTTAGTTACTGGTAGTCTGAATGTAGTGAGTTCGTTTAGTGCAAGTGCTTCATATGCTGCAGATAAGGCGCAGGTGTGGATACGTAGAGTAGGTACTCCAAGTGCTGTCCTTACGTGTCAACTATTAGATGCCAGTGACAGTGTATTAAAAAGTGCTACAGTTAGCACATCGGTAATAACCGATACAGTAAGTGTATTACACTCGTTTGATTGGTCTACTACACAAAGTCTTTCGTCTGGCACTACTTATAAGATAAAACTAGTTAGTACGGCTGGTACAACAGCTAATCATTGGGAGATCGCTACTACTGGTGGCAATCCCTATTATAGGGTGTCTGATGTAGCTGTACCTAGCAAGTGGGTATTTTTCAATTTTAGAAGTGCTTTATATAGTGTGAAGTCACCTGATGACAGCACTGTTGCACCCAAAGTCTACCTGAATGGTGATCGAGGAGCTGCCGATGATAACAGTGCCAATAAGTTATTGCTCAATGATGCCACCAAATCTTGGACTACTAATGAGTGGGCTGGGTCAGTAGTAAAAATTGTCAAAGGACCAGGCAAAAGCGAAACACGTGTAATAGCTAGTAATACAGGTACTGCACTCACCGTATCGCCTGCATTCTATGAAACACATACTACAACTACAGAGTATGTAATTCTAGGTAGCAGTAAGTGGACAGAGATCACTGGACATGGTCTGACTGAACCTGTAAACAGTGTCGCTCCTGCGGATGATATATGTTATTTTGCACAAGGCGATGATACGGCACTTCGTAGATTTAGGCATTACAATAATTCAGGTACGTTTACTGCTGAGTGGGCAGCGGATGGCACTAATAAAGCTGTGTTTTTACACGTATTTAGAGATCAAGTAAATGGATACCAGATATGGCGTGCGCTAAACTCAGATAGTAATGGGCATGTTAGTGTTAGTAGAGGACCACAAGTGGCATGGGGAACTAATATCACCTTTGAAAGTGCTATACGTGTAGGAGCAAACAATGCTCAAATCACTAACCTAATAGACTATGATAATCTTATTTTTACCTTCAAAGAGGATGGTATCTATGCCATCCAAAATGATCTACCTGACAAACTAAGTGCAGACTTTGGAACACAACTATCTCCTATAAATGGATCAGCTGCTGCAATACATTCTCCATATTTATTCCTGAGCTTTATGTATTCAGTAGAAAGATTATATGGACGTACGCTCGATGACGTTGGACCAGTCAAAGGTGCTGGAATGCCTGATGGTAGGCAAGGACCAATCACTTCTTTAATGCCAATAGTGAAATATATTGTAGCAAGTATGGATGCTGGTGATAGTGGGACTAGTAGTGTGATGATATATGAAAATGCCTGGTCAGAGTTGATGCGTGCGCCTGAGAGTGGTGAACGTATAAGAACATTGGGATACCAGGTTGTACCTGATAAACCACATAAGATCTGGGTTGGATGCGGTGGCGATCTTATCTCTATACCATATCCTGAACGAACATTCAACCCATATCAAGATAGCAATATGACCTACCAACACGAAGGATATTGGATCACTTCCTGGATGGCACAGAATATGGTTGATCTACCCAAGTTTTTCAATGAGCTTAAGATATTTTCTGAAAAACTATCCAGCAATATTACCATTGTGGTTGAGTACCAGGTTGATGATGCTACGGATACTAGTGCATGGACTAGCTTGGCTACATTTAATACCAGTCCTATTCAAAGTCAAGACATTGGTAGTGGCTCTGTTACAGGTAGACGTATTAGATTGCGGTTTAGAATGCTAACTAATAGTAATACTGTGTCTCCCAAAGTATCAGCTACAGTTACTGAGATGGTAGCTAAACTTCCTGTCAAGTTCCAGTATCCCACTACTTTCCAGATCGGACGTGGTAATGTAAACCTACTTGGGGATGAGGATACACAAGATCCTGGCACTGTAGAGACTCAACTAAAGACATGGGCTGAAAGTGCATCTCCTCTTACATTACGCACAGTAGATGAATTGACTGATGATCGGACTGTATTTATAGATCCTGCGTCACTTACCATGACACAATACAATCCAGGCGAAACTGATACTGTACAGTGGGTGGGTAACATGACAATACTAGAGGCATAATGTGGCAACACGATATAAGTCTAGTGTTTTTACTTGGTCTACTGCTGGTGCTTATAGCGCACCAACGCAGGACGGTACGTTTATTGACGATAAGACCCAGGACGAAGGACCTCCGTATTCAATACAAGGCAAATCAGCTTCCGATTTGGAATGGCGAGTATATCAAGCGTTCAAAGAGATAGGAATTCAAGAACAAGATATACAATTCCAGGTATCGTTTTATGGTGGACAAATGCTTCCAGGTGGTATGGTCTTAGATTTTATTGTGCGTAGATGGCCTGAGAGTATTCCAATAGAAATTGAAGGACAATATTGGCATGAAGGTGAGAAACGTACTTCTGATGAGTTCAAGAGAGCGAGATTATTTGAGGAACAGGGTTGGTTGACTCCGTTGGTAACTATTACTGAGTCCGAGATAATGACCGATGATATGGCAGTTAGTGTTGTAAGGGACAAAATAGGTATGTAATGGCAGGCGAAAGTAGATTAGCAGAATTATTACTCAAAGAATCCGACCAGTTAACTACTCCAGAGTTATCGGAGCTAAAGGCTAAATTAGATCTGGTTGATAAGGTTAGCCTACAGTTAGGTATTATTGCTGGACAACCTAGCACTATTATGATTGACCGTACCACTAGAATCGGTCAAATGACATTAGCTGGTGCAGGTCTAGGTGTCGCTGGGGCTGGTGGTGGGTTGAAATCAGAGGGTTATACGGCTGGTTCGGCTGGTTGGCAGATCGAAGGTAGTGGTGATGCGGAGTTCAACGATATTACAGCTAGAGGTGTTATATATGCTACTAGTGGTGAGATAGCTGGTTGGACAATCAATTCTACCTCTTTGGCAAGAAATGATGCCACATTAGCTAGTGCTGGTTATCTATTGTTAGGGACTGGCAATAACATAGTAAGAGTAGATAGCCAGGATGCTACATATAGAATATGGGTTGGACATGCTACGGCAGGATCAGCACCTTTTAGAGTAGAAAAAGATGGTGGCATAACAGCTACTGACGCTACTATTACAGGTAGTATTACAGCTACGTCAGGTACGATTGGTGGTTGGACTGTATCGGGTAATACTCTTACTGCTACTGGCATAGTGTTAGATGCTGGCAATCAAAAGATAACGGTTGGATCGGCAGCTCCCAATATTGTTATTGATGGTAATAATAAGTATATTAGGTCTAGCAATTATAGTGCTAATACTAGCGGTTTCAATATAGATGGTACTAACGGTTCGGCTGAGTTTCAAAATATAACTGCACGTGGTCTACTCAAAAGCACAGTTACCCAAACTAATACTCAACATAGTACAGCAGGTACATTCATAGTAAATGATGCTAGTGATGTATTGTTGAATGATCTAGCCGATGATGCGCTTACCATTGATGTCAAAACACAGACTATGAACCGTAATAGTATGATTTATATGTCTCCTGATGCAACTAGAAGGGAATGGATACGTGTTACGAATGATGGAGCTGCTATCACAGGTGGGTATAGATATACAGTTGACCGAGATCTAGAAAATACTGGTGCTTTTGCATTTACGGCTGGCGAGTCTGTTATTACTCGTGGGTCTGCATCTGTGTCAACACGTGCGCCTATGTGGGGTGAAGGTAAGACTGGATTTCTTTATACACCTACTGCACATACACCTAGTGGTGGTATCGGTAGTGTATATGGATGGGCTAGGGCAATGCTAGGTACGCAAGGTAGTATATTTGCAGGCTACTTTACCTATACTAAGTCAGAATTTACGGATGGTGTATTGATGATCTTTGGCGAGTCTAGTTTTTCATTTGGTGGTACAGGCTCATCGGCATATGGTGGTTGGGTGGAATTAGAAGGTACAGAAAATTCAGGTCCTTATATCGGCATTGTAAGGCGTGATGGACCAAATGCTACGGATTATCAATCGTATGGTAGATTTGGCAGACTAGCAGGCTTTTTAGATTATGGTGCTACTGACGATATTGGTATCGGATTAGGACAAGTGGGCGACTCGTTGTCATGGGATAAAACACAGGGCATGAGAATAACAGCAGGAGATGACAAAACACAAGTTACAGGCAGTTACATACAAATGCCCTCGCTAACTACTACAGAAAGAGATGAAATCTCTGCAAGCAATGGCATGTTGATCTATAATAGTAGTACAAATAAATTACAAGCCTATGAAAATGGAGCGTGGGCTAACATTATTTAAGGAGTAAACAATGGCAGAAACAACTACTTCAAATTATCCAGCAGCGTTAGATAATAATACTTCGTTACTTGGCGATCAAGTAAACCAGAAGTCTTTAACGTTGTCGGGTGCGCATACTAATTCAGTAACAACAATCACCACTACAGCAACTATATCAGGAGTGAATGCGCCTGGATACTGTTTGATAGACAGTGAGGTAATACACTACACAGGAGTATCGGGGGCGACACTAACCAGTTGCACTAGAGCTGCGAATGGCACTACGGCTGCTACCCATGCGGATGGAGCGACTGTGTACTTTGTGCCTGTCGCTAATTGGGCTAACCAACTAAAACGTGCTATTGTTGCTACGCAAACTGAGCTAGGCACTAATCCTGCTGGTGCATTCACCGATGTAAACACCTCCTTAAACACTTGGTTGCTTGGCGTAACTAACTCCATTACAGCAGGTACAACCCAAACTCAAGCTGGTGCTACTGCACTTACTAAAAATACAAATCGTGTAACTGTAGTGGGTACTAACGGTGATGGAGTGAAATTACCAACTGCTGTAGCTGGTCTAGAGATATTAATTATCAATGACGATTCGGCTCAGACTCTAAAAATATGGCCTGCTACTGGTGACGCTATAGATGGGGGATCAGCTAATGCAGTAGATGCCAATCAACTTGCTGCAGGTAGTTCACGCAGATATATAGCTGTGGATGCCACTAATTGGTATACTGCTACCGTTGCTGTTGATGTAGCTGATAATTCTATAACTTTAGCGAAAATGGCTGGGGGAACTGATGGCAATCTCATTTCATATGATAGTAGTGGCGATCCAGTAGCTGTTGCAACTGGTAGTGACGGACAGGTACTTACTTCCGCAGGAGCAGGGCAACCACCAGCATTTGAAGCAGCAGCAGGCGGTGGCAAGATATTGCAGGCGGTGGTGGATTATGGCAGCGTTCAATATAGTACCACTAGCTCAACATTGCAAACTATCGATGATCCTGCAGTGTCTATAACGCCTGCAAATTCATCAAATAAGATTTTGATTGTGGGGGGCATTGTTGGATACAATCCTGCTGGCAATAGTTTTATTATAGATTTACAGCGTGCAATATCTGGCGGTGCAACAACTGACGGATTATCAGGCGAGACTACAGGTATGGGTTTTATAGAAGCAAGCGCACAAATTACTATGCAACAGACAGTGACGCATTTAGACAGCCCATCGACTACTAGCGCCTGTACCTATAAGATGATGTTTAGTAATGCAAGTGGTGGTGGAACGACTTACGCAGGCATGAACACCTGTGGAGCTACTTTAATTGCAATGGAGGTAGACGGAACATGACAATACAACATGAATATCAACTAAACAAAGGCGAAGCCGTAAAGCGGTTAGACCCTGACATACAATTCAAAGTATCAAACATAGGTACTGATGATGAAGTCATCGAATATCTTGACCCATCGCAAACACCACCAAGCTCGGCATCTATTTCTGCTGAGCTTGAAATCATGGCACAAGAGCTGCCTTGGAATATAGTTAGGGCAGAACGTGACATCCTGCTGGCTAAATGTGATTACGTGATGATGGCAGATTTTCCTTTAGAAGATAAGTCAGATTGGGAAGCATACCGACAAGAGCTAAGAGATATACCACAAGACTTCGATGATCCTGATGATGTGGAGTACCCAAATGAGCCAAGCTGATGAACGAACAACAGAACAACAACACATGGATAGATGTAGCTATAAGCTGTCTGGTAATTGTGATTGTACTAGCTTCTGTGTGGAATACGATAGCAACAATCAGAATAAACAAACAGATGGAGATGAATAAGGCACATCTTTGTTTTATAACAGATTTTATGTTTGGTCCTGTTCCTCCTGAAAGTCAAGAGGAATTGTGTAATCAACTACGTGAGGACATTTATAACGCTTTAACACAAAAACCCTGATCTCGAATGTCAGGGTTTTTGCCTTAATGTAAACTTGTTGACCCATATATCAAGCAAAAGTCTTATTGGTTGATATTGTATATAATTATACTACGATATGGAAATTCGTAAGCAGGATCTAGCGTTTATAATGGCGCAAGAGGGGTTTAGTCGGAAGGCATACGCTGACGGTGGAGGTGGGCGTTATTCTATAGGATATGGAACAAGAGCGAAAGATGCACATGAAATTATATCTATTGAGGAAGCTGAAACAAGATTGCGTGATGCGCTGGAACACTTTGCGCAAGGCTTGGAACAGAAACTGGTTTTCGAACCTACGCCCGACCAACAAACGGCTTTACTTAGTTTGGTCTACAATCTGGGGCTGGCTGGTGCGAACAAAATCGTTACAATCTGTAATGCAGGTGATTTTGTTAAAGCGTCCGAACACGCTAAAGAGTACGTCTACAGTAACGGCAACAAACTTGCAGCACTTGTGCGGAGACGAGACAGTGAAGCAAGGTTGCTATCCCGATCCGAGTCCAGATCTGTGGTGGTGGATAATGAAATGAATAGAGGTGAACCACGCACTCAATACGCTAGGGTTGTACACCTGGTAGAACAAAACGCATCTATTGATACTTGGGTACAGGTAGCAAGAGAAGCCTACGAGGCACGTAGTAGCGTGACGGCATCATACGATGACGCAGGTATTGGCAACCTAGATGACCGTACAGTTATATTGCATGGGAAACACGAAGGCGCAGAACAGTGGTTTCAGCAGTATTATCCAGGAGTTAAGGTAGTAAGAGATCAAATTCCTACTCCTGATCCTGACAAGCCGTCTATAGAGCCAACAAGCCACGCTCTGTGGGGCTTGCATGGGTCTGCTGATGCTTGTTGGGGACATGGTAGCGAAGCTATACCTGCCATACCTGCGATGGTGAAGGAAGCCAAGATCGAAGCGTTTAAGATATTGTCCACCGAAAGTCCTGATACGATTGAGCAAATGCGCAGGATCAATCCTAATATGCACTTTGTAGTTAGGGCTATGTGGCAACCTTCTCAGGAACATAATACTGTAGATGATTTTTTACAGGCTACCTACCAGGACGTAAAGAAACATTACCAGGCAGGGGTTAGAATGTTCGAAATACACAATGAACCCAATTTGCATGTTGAAGGACATACCATCTGTTGGAATAACGGTGCTGAGTTTGCTGGTTTTCTAGCACGAGCTGCTGGTGAGTATAGAAGGGCGTGTCCTGAAATACAAATAGGATGGCCGGGCTTGTCACCAGGCGATTATATTCCCAACATTAGGACTGCAGCTATGCCATTTTGGCAACAGGCAGTAGCGACTGGTGTGGTAGACGAGTGTGATTGGATCGGGGCGCATTGTTACTTTACCAATCAAGATGAGATGCGTGGAAATGCAGGTCATTATTATCGTAATTATGTGCGTGGCAACAAGCCCATTCTCATTACTGAATTTTCAAACCCTAAAGAGGGTATTACATCGGATGTAAAAGGCAACCAATACGTTACGTATGTGAATAGTTTAGATCCAATAGTACATTCAGCATACGCATTTATAGCAACTGCAAGCGGAAATTCGTTTCCGCATGAAGTATGGACAGGAACACCGATTGCGTATATAGTTGGTGGGCGACCTAATCATGGAACAGGAATATAAGGACGTACTTAATAGAATAAGGCATCATATTAGAATACTTAATCATAGTTCAGAACGCATGGCAAATGACCATCAGCGTATGGCAGACAGCATGGACGACTTGGAGGATGATGTGGGTAAACTTAGTGAGCGTGTTAGTGCAATAGAAACAAATATACAGTGGTTGATGCGACTAGTAATGGTTGTATTAGGATCTGTACTCGCTTTGGTTGGTAAAATATTCGCAGCATAATATATGATACCTAAAATAGAAAGGGGTAAAAGTCCTGGTGCGTATTTTACTAGGCTAAAATATAGGCGTGGTTGGGAACAATACTTTTTAATAGTATCGGATATTCACTACGATGCAGTGGGTTGTGATCGCAAATTAATAAAAAAACATTTAGACCAAGCGGTGGAACGTGACGCAGGCATCCTCCTGGTAGGTGATACATGCGATTTGATGCAAGGCAAAAAAGATAGGAGGGCAGCCAAGCACGCTTTGCGCCCAGAATATATGTTTGACGATTATCTTGGTGCGGTTATGGAGGACGCAGCACAATTTCTTTCGCCTTACGCAAAAAACATAATGTTCATTGCTCAAGGTAATCACGAGTTAGGTTATAAAAAACACCACGAGATCGATCCACTATCCATATTAGCAACACATATTAATGCAGAAACTGGCATTCGCCCTATCGTAGCACCGTATACTGGCTGGATGCAGTTCAAGTGTGAAGCGCACACTGGCGGTAGTAGAAAAACAGTGCGTTTGAAATACCATCATGGTGTTGGTGGCAATAGTCCTGTAACCAAAGGGGCGATTGCATCTAATAGATCGGTAGCTATGTGGGAGGCAGATGTATATGTAAGAGGCCATATTCATAATCGTTTTTCCATGCAGATGCCATATGAACGGATCTCAGCTAACGGTACGATAGTGGAAGACCAAAATAGAATTTATCTACAAACTGGATGTTATGTTAGTGATTATGAAAATGGTGATAGCTGGAGTCAACAAAAAGGTTTTGGGTCGCCAGCATTGGGTGGATTTTGGTTGCGGTTATATTCTGAAGGCACTTCAGATCCTAACAACCTCGTTAAATGGATTGCCTATCCCACTGACTAAGCCACTATGGTAAAATACTTACATCACGTTATGCACTAACCTCCACGTAGTGCGTGTGATGCCTCCTTTGCACAACGCCTGGCAAAACCAGGCGTTGTCTTGTTTATAGTATAATGACAATACCATCCGTAGCGTCAGGCGTAAGCGGATGAAGAATATAAACCAACATACAAACAAATACACCTGACTATACTAGCAATCTATCACTTGCAATGAAATGTTGAACGCCTGACGCACTCGCATGTCCTCGTTGTAAACATTTGACAAACCTTGATGTATATGCTAAACTCCATATTATGAGTAATAAAACGTGGATAGCAGGATATGTATCATCTAAACTAAAGCAGGACATAATACGCCAGTCCGAACTGGAGGATCGGACGGTAAGCGCAACAGTCAAACGTGCGTTAGAGTTGTATTTAGAACAAGCAAAGGAGCTTACAAGTGGAAAACCAAACAAGGCTAGAGTACGATAGTTCCTGGTGGGAACACGAAGGGCGTTTTGAAATCACGAGTAGTCCTTGTGACTATTGTGAGTTAGATATTCAAAATCAGTTGTTGTCTGACGTGGTAGATGGACTGCAGTACTGTGAGGTTTGTTATCAAAAGTTAGTCAAAAACAAAACTATAATAAAGGAGGTAGCAGCATGAGTTATGCTTTCGTGGAGCTAGTGGGCAAGCTGTATGTAAACCTAAACGAGGTTACTTATACACGTAGTTGGTATCGTGATGACGTTAAGATACTGACCATACATTTTACAAGCGGTGACAGTACTGATCTGTTCGGTGATGACATCGCATTGTTTGAGTCTGGTATGCGTGAGAGCAATACAGTAATCGAGATGCCAGTGGACGACCCAAAAACACTATCTAATTTATCCAGGAAATACTTTGAAAAAGTAAGGGTTTCGGTATGAATAAAGAGGATAGAGTATTCGATGTAATTGGTATGTCACCGAGAGACGACAAAGATGGACATAGTTTTTGGGATGAGTTTTTTGCTAAGGGCAACCATTTGCCTCAGCACAAACAAGATGCAATGGTGGAGCGTAAGAAAAACAAGGGGCACATGGAGAGTGACTTAGAATATGCCGAACGTGTAGCACGTGAAAACATGAAGGGCATGGATAAATATGACGCAATGGTGGAGCGTAAGAATAACAAAGTTGATAGACTTGATAATAAAAAGGATAAAAAACAATGACAGATACGACAGTAATCGAGTATGAGGACACACAGATAGTACCAAGAAATGAGTTGTACTTAGGCACTATGGTAGCAAGTGGACCAGAGGAAGTTTTGGCTATTGCTTCTAAGATAGCTACAACCTTGAAGGATGTGATTGATACGAGGAAGTTATACATAAAGATACATGGTAAGGCATATGTCCAGGTGGAGGGCTGGACGACACTAGGCGCACTGTTAGGGGTTTTGCCTAGAGAGTTATCAGTAGAGGAACAAGACGGTGATATAGTGGCTACTGTTGAGCTTATTAGAGCCAGTGATCAGCAGGTTGTCGGGCGTGGAAGCGCAATGGTTGGTATGGATGAGCCTACCTGGCAGAAACGTCCAGCTTATGCTCGCAGAAGTATGGCAGTAACTAGGGCAACAGGCAAGGCTTATCGTTTAGCGTTCTCATGGATTATGAACTTGGCAGGCTACGAGGTCACTCCTGCGGAGGAAATGATGGGCGTGAACTCTGGGCAGTCTAGTGATGCGCTGAGGGATCGGTTCGATAAGCTCTGGAAGGAGTGCAAAGACGAAGGCATTCCAGCCAAAGAGCTAACTTCGATAACGCCTGATGCGTCTGATGCTGAAATCAAGGCAGCAGGCAAGGCTAATAAACTAGTATTAGACGCTGTTACTGGAGCAGCGTAGTGGTTAGGGTGACACCGACCCATCCAACGAATAGCGTAGCGCGTGCATGGTGTGGTGCGTGCTTATATTCTCCTTGTATAGGCAGGTTGTTAAGCGGTCACAGTGTCTGCTTAAGTATAGACAACCTGCCTATATTACAATGTATTACCCACAATCGAGTTAGGAGTGGCCTTAATGAATAAACCCAAGTTATGGATACGGCTTTATATAGAATTGTTAGACGACCCTAAGGTAGCTACATTGCCCGATAATCTTTATCGCCTGGCTATTGAGTTGTACTTATTGGCTGGTGAGGTCAACAAGGATGGTCTAATTCCCGACATTAAACACCTAGCCTGGCGTTTGAGAAGGCAAGAGGACACAACTACTGCACTAATTGAACAATTAAAAGAGGCTGGCGTGGTTATCGAGCGCAAAAATAAGCTCATCGTGCATGGATGGAAAGATCGCCAAGCTCCATTATCGGCACGTGACCGTAAACGTCTGCAAAGATGGCGTGATGGTGTCACAAATCGTGACGTGGAGGTGACAAAAGACGCTGACAATAGTGACTATATTAAGAAAGAGATTAAGAGTAAGAATAGAGTTAGAAAAGACAAGAAAAAAACAACTACATTATTTGGACGGATAAATGACTACATTGGCTAATCACTTAACAGATTTACCAGGATATTGGAAACGAACGTATGAAAAAGACCTTAAGCGGATAACCTTATTAGTGGTATTAGAAGCATTAGGGTTAAGTAAGGAGCTTATGGATTTCTGGACAGCTACTAATAAAACCCACAAACTGGAAGCAGTAATGGATGCAGTGGAAACTTTATACAAGGCTGGGTTTATCGCAGGTGCTGACCCTCAAGCAAGGTGGGCATGGAACGACATAATCGAGGACTGGTACACTAACGACTGGCGAGGAGCGCAGGGATCATCGCCCACACCAGAGCAGTTAGTAGAGCATTGCATGTCATGGAGAGCAAAACAAAAGGCCTTAAGTGTTAAGTGGCAATGGCATGGCAACCTGGCAGATGACCAGGTAGGCGATAAGGGTGGCATTAAGCAATATGGTTAAGAGTGACCTAGAGCTAGAGCTAGAGTTCCACATGAAAGCACTTAATATTAAGAAGTGGGAACGTGAGTATACCTTTGCCAAACCTAGACGCTGGCGGTTTGATTTTGCCTGGATTGACGACATGGTAGCTGCTGAAGTCGAGGGTGGGATTTGGTCAGGGGGTCGGCATGTCACTGGTAAAGGGTTTCAACTGGATTGTGAAAAATATAATCATGCGACACTACTGGGCTGGCGTGTATTTAGATTTACACCATCACACATTGCCAGAGGTGACGCTGTAGAAATTATAAGGAAAGCATTAAAGTGATTAAAAGTATATTGGTCAGGGTGTTACTTCTACTCCTGGCGTATTGGGTACTCACAGTAATTAACAATAATAAATAAATATAGGCAGGATTTACTCTTATTTATCTTGACAAAACTTGTCAAGATATGTTATCATAAGGTACATTAAATTGTGCGTGGAGGCGCAAAAAAATGACCAGCGATTTCTTTTTTGAGGATGAGAAAATCGAAAGACAATATCTTGAACAGTCGGAGAAGGTAGTAATGTTTGTAGATAGTGCAGAGACAGAATTTCCACACAGCAAACTACATCAGTTATATAAAAAGTCTGATAGTAAACACATACCAGGACTAGACCACACTTGCGGTTTTTGCGGTGGTGCTAAGTGTCAAGGGTATGGAACGAATGAGGCATATATATTTAGTGATGTGCCTGAAAATGGTTTATGTTCTTGTTGGGAAAAGTACGAGGAGATACACAAGGAAAGTCCTAAAGATGAGAATGAGGCCTTTTGGAATGATGATATGGAGATGTGGATGCAACATCAACCTACCAGGATAATCTTACATCCTGATATAGCCTATGATGTGGTTAGTGATGGTACACCATTAGACCAATTAGAGGAGGGGAAGGATTATGTATATGGATGACGGTAGTTTCGATTGTGAGTGTATCAAGGACGGCTTAAAAGTAGACGAATATCTAGCTGAATGTCAGCGTAAACTTGAATCACCTATCAATGTAGGCTACTATTTTCAAGGTAGCCCTTCGTTAGATGGTTCAATACCTTACGGATTGACAGATGAGGAGCTAGGGAAGCACTTCAGAAGTGAGTACGAGTGGTATTTTCTATGTGAGGAATGCGGAAGGAATGTAGACCACGATACAGGTGTCAAACTTGATGAGTTCTGGCAGAGCTATGACCTAACTGCCGACCATTGGCTAGATAGTGATGAGCTTACAGAGGCAGAGAGTGCCAAGATCGCCCAGCTTAAGAGGGAACACGCAGGTGATGAAGACCAAGTAATCAAGCGACTAGTTGATTATCTAGCAAAAAGAACAAAAAGCCCAGTGGGTGAAACTGCGCGACACTTTGCTGTATTGACGCTGTATGCAATGAATGAGCCAATCGGACTAGATAATGGTAAACCTGGCGCATATCTACCATATGATATAAAGCACACCATGTTAAGAAACCCAAAGATATTTGTAGAGGTAAAAGAGCATGTATTTGATTTAACAGAGTGGGCATTATCTAAAACTAACAAGGAGGAATAAAATGTATAACCATCCTATCAAGAACAAGAACGGTCAATACCTGGCGACTAAAGACCAGTATGAGAAGTTAGTCAGTAATCACGACACCAACAAAAACGGCAGCAAGGATTATGCGCCAGTTATAAAGTTGTTTAGCCCACTTGGAGCGGCTACCTGGCTCATTTCTGAGCTAAACCCAAACACAGGGATGATGTTCGGATTGTGTGATTTAGGGATGGGTTTCCCTGAGTTAGGGTATGTATCACTTGAGGAAATCCTGGAGCAATGGATAGAGCAAGACAAACATATAAAATTACCTGATGTGCCTATGTCCAAGTATGCGGAGTTAGCAAGGGCAGAAGGCCATATTAAAATCCCAAAAGCAGAGAAAAAAGTAAGGATATTTGACGCTTCTCAATGGAATATAAAAACATGGGCAACTAAGTATCAACCAATTACAAACCCACGTGGTAATGATTATTTTGTGGAAAATACGGATTGGATGACTAACAGCTATTTCGATACCATTGGGGAGGATAAAGAGTACATGGTAGAGAAAGATATAACAGAGGAATACGTTTGGACGTGGCAAGAGTTTGACGGAGATTGGATACTATCGCAGGGATATAAGTTGGCTAATCGTTTGGGTTACTTTATAACATCAATACCTTATGATAAGAATGACCCGACAGAAGTTGAAATAACGGACTATGACCTAAAACATGGCGAATTAAAGGTGGTGACATGAATAGCAAAATAACCTGGATAGACAAGTTGGGTGCGATAGTGGGGGCTATCGCACTCATTTATCTTTTAGCGCATATTATTGTAGCTATCGTTAGGGGAGTATTCATATGAGACTATGGCAGAAGTTACTACTAGCACAAATACCTTTGCTGATATTGTTTGGCTGGGTATATCGTACACAGGAGTTAAGAATTGAAAGGGGTGCTGGTCTAGTCGATGATCTCCGCACTCAAGAGGCTGTAATGCTCGATGGAAGTCTAAATATAACACAGGGCGAATGGCACAGAGATGACCAGTCAAGATTACCATCGCCATTAGTAAATACAGTGATGCCGACACCGTCAGCGATACCAACACATTCCAGACCTGACCCAGTAATGTATATGGCGAGGCTGTCATATTACAATCCCGACTTGGGCGCACCGATGAATTGTCATCCTGCGAATTGGAACGAACAAACAAATCAATGTGATACAACCTTATTTGATGGTAGGATAAGGGAACACTGGACGCATTGGTTGAATACAGGCATAGCTTGCCCTATAGAGTTCAAACTAGGTACTAAGATAATAATACATGCAAAAGAATATCCCAACGTCTATACCTGTGTTGATAGAGGTTCGGCTATAACGGCACTACCAGACGGTTCTCTAAGAATTGACTTGTTACAACGTGAGCCGATATGGATAAAAGACGGTGACGTAATAAGGGATTATTGGTCGCCATCTGGTAGTTACCTGGTCGCTATTGAGGTAGTGGACTAATAACAAACTGCGTTGCAAAAAGCCCAAAACTGGATTACAATCGTATATATGAAAGAGCCAATATACAAAAGTACTCGGTTTTGGGTTTCGGTTTTAACTCCAATAGTATCAGCTGCGTTTGTGACAGCCGTTGAACATTTTCCCTTTTTATCAGTTATATCAAGTGACCAGGTAGTGGCAATCCTGGCGGGGTTTATCGTTATGATGGTCAGCTATGTCGCAGCCAGGACGGTACGTAATTCCTCCTAGTATTAAGTTTGTGGCAAGCATTCCGTCTATACAGTCAGCTATAAAGATAGCAGGCGATGCAGGGATGCGAATAACAATAGATGTACCAGAAAGCGAGCTAATGAATGCTATCGGGCTGTTGGCGTTGCGTGACAGTCTCCTACACGTTGAAATAAAGGTGGAAAATGACAAGAACGAAAATAGAAATAGATTTCTCGGAAGTTGAACGCTTATCAGGCATTGGATTGTCTAATAAGGAAGTTGCGTCTGCTCTGGGAATTGCTGAGGCTACGTTGTACCGTAGAAAACAGGATAATGAGAGCTTTGAGAGTGCCCTAAAAAAGGGTAGAGCAAAAGCTGCAGCCGATATAGCTAATGCTGTGTATGAGAATGCCATGAAAGGGAATATTACAGCGCAGATATGGTATGAAAAGACCAGGAGAGGCTTATCTGATAAGGTACAGATAGATGGAGACGTAGAGATTAAGCTGAATTATGAATGGAAACCTAAAGAGCAAAGACCTGAGGCTGGTGATCTAGGCACTCTAGACGAGAGTAACCCATAATGGAAGTCAAATCCTACGGATGGAAGTCAAATCTCAGGGATTATAATAATAAATATTAGCCAGGAGATAATAAGCCAGGAGAAAACCACAGGAAATCATATGTAAATGGTGTGTATTTCAGATGATTTACTGCTATCTGTTCACTACAAACTACTAAAACCCTACCAATAATGCCTAATAATGACACTAACTAAAGCAATAAATGACCACCTAAGTGGCAATGTAGCCAGTGTTCTGGGCGCACAGCAGGAGCAAGTCCACTCTAATCAAGACCCAGAGAGAGCCGACACACAAAACGCCAACATACAAAACGCCAATACATAAAACGCCTATATAAATAGAACAATGTCAGAAAGTTATACTTTACCTTGTGAATTTACTCCTAAACAAATTGAAGCATTTGAAGCAACTACCAATAGCAGGTACGTACTATACGGGGGGGCAAGGGGCGGAGGCAAATCATTCTTTCTAAGGTGGTGGTGTGTTCATTTCTTGTTATCACAACACATAAGACGTAATGGGAATGTTAGGGTAATGTTAGCGTGTGAGGATTATCCTAGTCTCCAAGACAGACATATAGCAAAGATAAGAGCAGAGTTTCCAGAATGGTTAGGTAAACTAAATGAACAGAGACACGAATTCACATTACGAGAGGGACTAGGTGGGGGTACAATAGCCTTCCGCAACTTAGATAAACCAGAGAAGTATCAGAGTGCTGAGTTTGCAGCAATCGCAGTAGATGAACTAACTAAGAATGACCAGCATGTATTTGATATATTACGCGGTAGTTTAAGATGGCCGGGAGTAAAACATACTGTATTTTTAGCAGCCACTAACCCTGGGGGTATCGGGCATTTATGGGTGAAGCGGTTATGGTTAGACAGGGATTTTCCAGTAGAATTACACAATAAGAAAGATGAGTTTGCATTTATACAAAGTCTACCATCAGACAACCCACATCTAGAGGAGACGTATTGGGCAGAGCTAAACAGCCTTCCTGACGATCTACGTAGAGCCTGGGTAGAAGGAGACTGGTCAGTATTCGCAGGACAAGCATTTGGGCAGTTCCGACCTAGCAAGCACATATCACCACCTTTCGCAATACCAGAACATTGGTCACTATGGAGGGGTGTAGACTGGGGTTATCATTCACCATTTTGTTGTTTATGGTTTGCACAAGACCCAGACACTAGTCGCATTTACGTCTATCGAGAGTTGTATGCCAAAGGAATGACAGATCGACAGCAAGCCAGCACTATTTTAAATAACACACCCGAAATGAATTGTCATGTTACATGGGGCGATCCATCTATGTGGGCTAGGAAAAGTGCAGGCGATAGGGTATACAGCACAGCAGACGAGTATAGAGATAATGGAGTTGTGCTAACAAAGGCAAATAATGATAGACTTATAGGGAAGCGTAAAGTTGATAGTTTGTTAGCCGACCTACCAGATGGTAAGCCAGGATTAGTTATTTTTACGACCTGCGAGAATTTACTACGCACACTACCAGCACTACCATACGACAAGGTGAAGGTAGAGGACGTGGACACAGACGCAGAGGATCATGGATATGATGCGTTGAAATATGGACTAACACGTGTACGTTCGGGAGATAGGAATGAGAAACAAAGAGAAGCTGCACTTATACGCAACGACCCAATACTAACTGGAGTACCAGGTATATTTAAGGGTAAAAAGGCACTACCATTCACAGGGATATAGGTGACATATGGCAACATTCAATAACATTGACGATAGAGTAGCATTAGAGGATGCACGTGAGCGAGTAAAGAACTTGGTAGCAGAGTATGCAGACCGAGATAACATGAATAAATCGCTTAAGCAGGCATTCAATTTGGAGAAAGCAGGATTGCCACCCGACTATGAATGGATAAAGCACACTGTAGATCCGTCACCTAGAAACGCATTACTTGGTGCAGTTCGTTTGATGACTGCTACCGACCCACTATTTGCCGTAGCACGTGACCAGAACGAAGCAGGTTCAGAAGGTGTATCGGAAAACGTAGAGAAAGTAGCATCAGCTATGTGGTTGCAATCAGGTAGGGTACTAGGACGACCATGCCATTTCGATGCAGTATTATCAGGATTGTTGTATGGTGATATTCATATGGCAATCGTAAAGACTGCTGATTTAGTAGAGTATGCTAAACAAGGTGAGAAGCGGGGCTCAGCAGCTCGAATGAAAAAAATAGCTGATAGAACACCATATATATTTCGTGTATTAGATCCAACATTTGGTTATCCAGAGTACGACCAATATGGCATGAATAGTTATGTGAGTCGAGAGCAAATCAGAATAAAAGATCTAATTGGTACATGGGGATCACTGGCTGATGAAATCATTCCAGGCGACAAAGAGGCTTGGGAGGAAGTTACTTTATATGATTATTGGGATTATGGACAACGGATAGTGTGGATCGAGCAGTCAGATACCCCTATATTGCACGTAGAGCATGATCTAGGCTTCATACCGATCATTGCCCAGGTCACAGACGGTACAACCATGTTTACTAAGCCAGAGGAGCGGAGAATGCCGTTCTTATATACAGCCTGGAAGTCAGGATTGATAGAGCGGAGCAACTTATCTATGACGTTAGCCTATTCTTTGGCGTATGCAATGGGATCTATGCCAGTAAATGTCTATGAAGCTAATGAGCCTGGTAAACAATTAGACATAAATTATAGTGAACCAGGTGGTACAGCGACCATTGATGCTGGTGAGAGGGTATATCCACTACCAAAGAATGTGTTAGACGCTAGTTTAGCGCAAGTAATGGGCATGACAGAAGGCAAAATGGCTGAAAGTACCATTACTAGACAGGCTTTAGGCGAACCACCTGAACACGCACTACCATTTCAAGCTATATCACTGTTGGCACAACAAGGCCGATTACCATTAGTGGGAGTAAAAGAGATGGGTGCATGGGCTATTTCTGACGCAGTTACTTGTGCATTGATGTGGTTTAAGAAAGATGGTAAGAAAACTAAGATATATGACAAGAATGCAGGCGCTGCTTTTGAAATAGATCCTGCTATAATACCAGATGCGATCCAGTTGCAAGTAGAGCTTGAACCACAATTACCAATAGATAAATTACAGATGGCTAATATAGCCAGAATGGTAAGTGAAGGTGATGCACCACTAGCTAGTACACGTTGGGCGAGAGAGAACTTTTTGAATATTGGTCGATCAGAGGATATGGACAAAGAGGTTTGGGAGGAACAATGGTCAGCACTAGCAGCGCAACAGAAGTTGTTCGAACAAACTATGGCTATTGAAGCAATGAAAGCACAACGGATGCAGATGCAACAAGAACTGATACAACAAATGCAGGGTGAAGGGCAACCAGCACCAGATGAACAACCAGCTGCTGCTGAACAAGCAGTTGGTGGACAGGGTTTTGATCCAGCGATGGGAGGACAATCCCCAGCTGCTGCTGGAGTTTATGAACAAGGTATACCAGCCCCTGCCGAACCTATTCCTGGTATGGGAGGATAACGTGCCTAAACCCTATAAGAAAAAAGGGAAACCAAAAAAGAAAGCTAAAAAATAAGGAGGCTTATTATGGCAACAAAAATATATTACGAAAGATTTCCAAGTGGAGGAAAAACCGATTATTGGATGGAGGATTCTTTCGAGGAAGCATTTCCACATATATATATTGGAGATGGTGAATTAGAGGAGTTAGGACTTGGCAATATCAGTATAGACGAAATCATAGCGGATACTGAAGGTGACTAAGAGTGTGGTATATAGTGAGTTGGCGTGAAAAGTGCAATATGAAAGTAGATGCTAAAACGGCTGACGAAGCTCTGCATAAAGTATTAGAAGCATTACCAGTTTTAGAGGATGAGGAGTTTGAGATAGAGGATCTAGAGTGGCACGTCCATAATACAGACGAACCTTCAGATTACGATGGCTAAGACTAGAATGCAACTAAAGCAACAACTGATCGAGGAACGTGGTGTTTGTGATTGGTGTGGTGGTACGATATATGACGATGCTGATATGCACGAATGGTTAATAAAACGGAGTAACTTGCCAAAAGATAAACGTATATTCTCTAAATATAATTCTGCGATCTTACATCATCAATGCCATATGGAACATGGACAGACTAAAGCTATGCGTGAGCGTTTAGCACCTAAATTTGTTGAACGATATGGGAAAGACGCTATAATAGCATTCGTAGAGAACCTGAATTTACGTTCAGGTAAGGAATATATTAATACTATTAATCATAGTATAGTATAGTTAAGGTAACTATAGGAGAACTATTATGCCACCACAACAAGTAGCCCAATTAGAAGCACAAGGGATGCCTCCTGATCAAGCCTATGCAGCAGCCTATGAAGGACAGGCTATGCCACCAGGTGCGCCCCCAGGTGCATACATGGATCAAGCTCCACCTGAACAGGGCATGGGTGCTGATCCTAACCAACTTATTATGGAACTAAGTCAATTATTAGAGAGCTTAGAACCTGGCGATCCAATGGCACAGGCACTAGCGCAAATATTAAGTAAATACATTTAATGCCACATAATAGTTTACTGATAGATGAGGCTATCTTAGATGCACAAAGACGTGTAGATAATGCGTATGTAGATTGGGAGGAAAGATTTTTAAGCGCAGAACTCATGGCTGCTATGGCTTTGGAACAACCAGAAGCTGTAGTACCACCACTACAGGACGAGGACGATGACTCATACACCACGCCATAAAGCGCAAAGCAGTAGAAAACAATATACTGGTAGTTCTAAATATACTAGTAAAAAGGCAACATATAGTCCAGAGGGATTTGTTGATAGACCTACTCTTAAAAAACCGAAGCCGAATGTCGCACACCTTCCACCTAGGGAAACGTCTTATGGCTTAGATGATAAATATAGAGGCACAACTGTAGCAAAATCTACATATGTACCACCTCGTTCACCTCCTCCGCAAGAGGCTATGCCAACATTTGATCCGAATGTGAGCGGTGTACCTGCACAAGATATTCGCTGGCAACCCCCTAGACACGTAGCAGACAGTGGTGCTTTTACTGTATCACAACAAGAGAGAGACAGGGCTGCTCCAACAATAGCAGCACAAGAAGTAGCCCAAATTAAAGCACAACGTGAAGCGGAAGCTAAAGCAGTCATAGCTGCTGCTGCTCGTGACTACCATACACGTACTCAGGCAGCACATTATGATACAAGGCAATTAAAGTATCAGCAGTATGGTGATGATCGTGGTGCAGTCGTAGGCAGGAACGTTCCTATGCAAGGTGTTCAGGATGCAGGTGCAGATCGCAAATTCCAGACTACCAGTCAGAGATTACCAACAGGGGGTTACATTCGCCAAACATTAGGACCAGGATCTACACTTTGGTATGAAAAGGATACAGATAGAACTCAAACTGCTGCAGATAGCGTAGGTTTTTGGAATGCAGTAGCGGATAGAGCAAGTGACCCTGCCGAAAGTTATTATCGCAATAATTTAGCCGATGCTGTCGCAGATAAGTGGGAACAAATACGTAATCGGCAAGATATGGATATAGCAGAGCCTAATGATAGTTTAATTATGAATTCTTTAGAAAAGTTTTATAAAGAAACTGAACATGGCTTGACACCAGACGATATAGGTTTTGAAATAATTATTCCAGACGATAAAGTAGATACACAAGACGATCCAGATTCAACAGTAGTAGTACCTACAACTATTACTACTACACCACCACCAGGAGGTGGCGGTGCTGGCGATGCTGGTGGCGGTGGTTGGGATTGGGGAGGCTATGGCTCAGGTGGATATGGAAATTATGGCGGTAATGTATATAACATAACTTATGGTAATCGAGGTTACGAACAGCGTATAGATCCCTGGGCTTATGGAATGGTGCAATGGCGCATATAAGAGTGACTTATGCCACGTACAACTGACAAAGATGAAGCAGCACAAATACTAAAAGAGTACAAGCCTAAATCTCCAAAAAAAATAACTCGTGCTGACGGTAAAACAGCATATGAGATCAAAGGTGGCAATATTGCCTTCCTTGATGATGATATACGTGATGCAGGCGTATTGGTTTATAAGGGTACTAATCGTAAAGTTAGTGCATCTGTAGTAGATGCGTGGCGTGAGCGGTCTAGTTCAAACCTATCTAAAGCGGTTTACAAGCCTGATATTCCAAAAATAGTTGCGGAATCCAAAGCCGAACAAGCGAAAAAAGGTAGAGAAGGTGGTTGGCCGAGTCCAGACGTAGAAGCGGAACGGCAACAACGTGAATGGGAACGTAGTGATGATAAACCCCCTGAGTTTACCGTAACCAAGACTCCAGGACCACAGTCCTCGATTGGAGATGTATTACGCTTTTTAGGAGAGGATGGACAACTACCACCTCCACAAACAGTCGAACAATTATTAGAAAGTCTGCCTGAGGATCAACGTGGTGTAGCGTTCGGATTACCTTTACTGCAACCTGATCCTGATAAATTGCCTTGGCAACAAGATACTTTAAGGCAAGCCTATGCAGCAGCAATGAGTAGTACAGTTGGTAAAGCAGCATCGGTTGTCTTATCAGGTGTAGGTATGGGAGCTTTAGGTCTAGTAACGCTTGGTCCAGTCGGTGCAGTCGCTGCTGGTACTGCTGGTATTGCAATGGGAGTGGCTGCGCAATGGTCAAGATCAGAAAGTGATTTTGATAACGATAGCTGGTGGTGGAAAGCAATGTCGCATTTGGATGTAGGTGTACACCAGATCGAAAAAGCTCTTGGTTTTGCGTGGCAATCTGGGTTAAGTCTTGCAGACCCAGAGGAATATGGCACATTTGTTGAACTACTAAAAAATAGAGAAGCTGCTTGGGAAGCTGGTATTCTTATTCCAGAAGTAGTGCCAATGTCTCATCGAGTATCACTTGGTGTAGGTCTTGGTGCTGGTTTTACGGCTGGACCACAACGATATATTTGGGGTGGTGTAGGTGGTTTGATAGGTGCTGGACTAGATCTAGTTTTAGGTCAAGAAGTAATAATGGATAGCGATGAAGTATTTGTTGACTATGATCTAGACCCCGCAGTTGGTGGTATTACTCCTATTATCGAGGCACGTAACAAGATAGCAGAAATCTCGGCTTTAGATATTCCTGAGGAGGAACAGGAGGAATTGATCAACCTTACTCTGGCAGAAATAGAGGCTAGATTTGGTTTGCCTGGACAAATGCGAGAACTAGCATTCCAATTTTCGCCTTTTGATCCATTAGAGCATATGATGCTTGGTCAACGTAAGGTAATACAAGCTGCTGCAAAAGTTAAAGGCAATCAGTTATTAGCAGAAGTTGCTGCCAAAAATAAAGGTGGTTGGATAGATGTTACTAATCAGTATCGAATTCAACAACGTAACCTAGAACCATTACGACTAGGTACGGAGATCGGAGACGAAATAGGAGCTGCGGAGAAATTACTACTCGGATCAGATTTGCAGATAGCACGTGAAGGTAAATTTGAAGCTAAACTGCATCATAAATTATTCGGGCTTACTCCAGGCTCAAGAGCAAGAGAACTGGTCAATTCCACGCATGACCACTTATCAGCTACTTTATCGTCTGTCGAATTGGATGAGGCTTTTCCACACGTTACTCATCAAATGATAAAACGCATGACAAATGCTCCAACCCAATTACAAGGTGATTTTCCAGAAGCAGGTAATTTAGCTAATACGGTTTACGGCAGAGTAGTCCAACGTGTATTAGAAAATGGTGCTTTGGCGAAAGTAGAAACCCTATTAGGTAATTGGGACTACCATAAGCCATTTGCGGAATTAGTCGATGATATTGCCGTCAAGCTAGATGTAGATCGCGAAATAGTTATGGAGCGTGTGATCAAAGGTGAGGCTGACGCTGTATTGTCTCAATATTCAAATAAACTTAGCCAAAGAGGCGAACAGATCAAAGAAATACAGCGACTAGGTGATCAAACAGGTTTACTCAAACCTGTGGAAGTGAATGCTAAAACGCTTACTGAAAATGTAAAAGCCTTCAAACAAGAAGGTGTGCCTTACACCTTAGATATGTATCGCTCGGCTTTGTATTCAGCAGTAGCTGATGGAGCTGCGGAATGGGGTATAAGTTTATTTGGTGTCAAGCCTTATGGGTTTGGTACACAGCTTGCAGCTACTACTAAAGCACTAGAGTCTTTGATATTACTTACTCCTAATCCTGCCTACTATATGAATAATCTATTGAATGGCTTGGTTACATTACCTGCACGTGGCATACATAGTTTCCGTAATTTATTTATGGGTAAAAAGGCTTTAGTTGATAAGATGTCTGAGTATGGAGCAATACCAGCTAGAATGACAGCAGGTATTGGACAGGCAGGTTTACCCGATGCGTTTGGTGGTAATGCTGGTTTAGATAAAGCAGTCAGTAATGCACTCAATATTATTGGAAAAGCCGAACAACCACAAGGTGGTCTACCAACAAAAGTATTACATAAAGCTCAAAAGGGTATTCAGACATTTGCGGAAAAAGTCCCTACTTTTATGAACATGGGTAAAGCTGCACAAACTACTGAACAGTGGCAATCTGCTTATGCTGTAATGACAGGGTTTGAGGAAATGTGGTCACAAGTACATAGATTAGGTGTAGGTGTAGATCATATGCCCCCAAGTCTTAGTGAGGCGTTAGGCGATACAGCAGTAAATGCTATCTATCAGGCTGTATTAGATGGTAAAAATCCTGCTGAAATTGGTAAGGCTATCCTAAATGAACCACAAAAAATATCACCTACTAGATTTTATGAGGCCATTGATAAACAAAGAGGTTTTGAACCAGGCACAGCACGTAGAATATTGATCCGAGATGGTTTAGAGGATCGTTTGCAAGAGGAATTTGATAAGTTAGGAACAGATTTTACAGCTACTGATTTCACACGAGCAGTCGCTAGAGTAAAAGCAGAGGTTTCTGCAAATGTAGATCAGAGGTTTTTAGATGATCTGGAGGCACAGGCAGGTTATCAAGCAACTATATTACAAGCGGAAGGTGCAGGAGGATTACTCAAACTTGTTGGTGATGTAGATAGTAGTCGAGCAATAACATACGACCTGCATTTTAAGAATTTGAATGAGTCTTGGGCTGACATAAACAATGCGACTACTCCAGAAATAAGAACAATTATGATCCAGTCTATGTTCCAACAGGCTGACGACTTATGGAAACGACAAAACCAAAGGGAACTAACTTTATACAATACTTTAGAAAATAGTGTGAACGAGTTAGGTTTGAAACCTGATACTGCACCCCAGCTATTACGTAATGTAGAACTAAAACACAAAGCCGATGCGGATTTTCATCAATTACGACAAAAAACATATGGCGAATATTTTGCTAAAGATAAGGGTGAAGGCGATTGGGAGAACGATGTACAAATTCCACTAGATGCAGCATATAAAGATATGATGAAAAAGCACCAGGTATACACAGAACGTATCAATAAATACTTGGTAGCTACAGTAAAGAAAGCGACTAATAATAAAGCATACGCAGATGCTTTAGCTAATGCGCAACGTAATATGTTGCAATTCAATACCGATGACCAAATGCGTGTAATGGAATTTTGGAAATCTATTCGGGAAGGTGTATCCGATCAGACTCATGCCGAATTCCATGCCGAACGGATTAAGTTACGGACAAAAGCTATAGAAAGACATGATAGAGATCTGGCACAAGTATTCGCAACAAGCCAAGCGGATATAAAAGCAGCCGATATTACCAGTACCGCTAAAACATCAACCCAGGAGGAACAGGTCCAAGCCTTAGAAATGCGTCAACCTGAACTAACAACGGCTGAGGCTACTGCTCAAGTAAAAGGCGATCAAGCAGGCAAACTACAAACTGATGGTAGTTATGTGCCTGAAAAAATAGATCCTAATCCAGAACCTGCTAAAAGCGTAACACAACCTAAATGGAATTACGGTGATGACGCACCTGACGCTATTAGAACAAACTCATTGAATGATGTAGACGTAATGAGTCCACACGACTACAACGATTTAGTTGCAGTAGGTAATGAGATCGACCTAATAGATGTCGTGGCACGTACAATAGTAGAACGACCTCAAGATTATAAGGCGTTGGGATCAACACCTGAGGCAATATTACAAAAAGTTATTGCCAATACTGATATAGATACTAGAGTTTCTGATGAACAAGGTTTGTATAGATATGGCACGGTAGAGTTAGACGATAAACATACCACTATATATCAAATCGCTAGAGAGGCTGGTATAGATGAAGCTGATATAGCACGTTGGTATTCAGAACATATACAAGAACGTATTGATGATGGTCTGCAAGAGCCAATCACGAGGGCGTTCGCAGTTAGAGGAAGTAGCAGATATTCAGTAGATGTAGCCGACTCTTTAGCTATTGATGTAACTGCATTCGATGCTTACAAGCGTGACAAAGGGATAGCTATTGAGATCTCTAAACACGACTTATGGCGACCATTAGATTATGGTGTTGTGGCAGACCTGCCTCCAGCGTTACGTAATGCCTATATGGAATATATAGAGGCTAGTAAGAAGCTAGAAATTATGCGACAAAAGCCTGAATATTTGGCAGGCATGGAGGATGCAAAACTCAAATTCGCTGAATTTAGCGATGACGTGGTGTCAGCCAAAGCTAATTTGGTGAGAGCAAAGGAAGCCTTTAGTGTAAGAGCTACTAAAGTATGGGATGGTGAAAGCGCATGGGAAGTTGGTGATGTGGTTTTATTCGACTATTACCCAGGTCGGGCGATCGATCTAAGAGGGGGCGCAATACCGAAAGATTACCATAGACCAGCAGTATTAGTAGCTATAGGCGAGTATGCTGATAACCATAATGCAGTATGGTTAGTTGACCAAAACTTTATATACAGAACTCCACTTGATCAAAACGATGTATATATTATAAGACCTTACTACGAAGGTGGTGCGAGAGATCCCAACTTTGATGCCAAAAAACTACCTGACGGTACAGACGATCTAGGTGCTGACCTTGCTAAAGCATTAGAGCAAGGTGGCATGGAAGCCGTCAACAAGATCATTGATCCTGAACTAAAAGCTGCTAGAGATATTGTTAGTAATGATAAAGAAATCAATGATGCTACTAATGAAATGGCAAAGGAAGTGGTGGTTACAGAAGCTGTTGACGCTCCTCAGGGTGGACTAGGTGGAATAGCGTCAGATCCAGCATGGCTGGAAACAGAATTAAAACCTCTTATTCAAAATTTAGGTAATAAACAGTTACAAACGCAGTATGACGAACTGGTAACAACGCAGATAGTTAGAACTGCACAGGGTGAGCCTATGATAGCCATCCATGTAGAGGGTATTACCAAAAAACAAAAAGACCTTATCGTAAAACTAATGGACGAAATAGGTTATCAACCAAATTCTAAAATATATCTGCAAACCAAAGCTGGCTCTAAAGATTCCTTTGATGTTTATGCACCTGCTCCTGAAACAGGTGGTCCACAAGCTCCTTCTGTTGAAGCTATACGTTCCTGGCGCACTCGTGCTGACGTACAAGAACAACTACGAGCTACATTAGCTGATAGACCTGCTCCTGAACCAGAACCCAAGATGGATGTTTTCGAACAGGCTAAGTTGGATCGAAAGCACAACGAGAGCGTATTAGAGGATCTAGCAGTAGAGGCTATGGGAGCTTATATTGTAGGTCGAGAGCCTGATTGGGACTCTGGTGGCGTAACAATACAGCTTGATCAAGCTAATCCACTACGAGATACTGTAGGTGTATATATTGGTCGTGACGCATATCGTTATAACGATTTGCGTAAAACTACGTTTGACCAAGCAAAAGCATCGGTTGAGGAGTTTTTGCAGAGCAAAGGCTTTGAAAAAACTGGTGAAACAACAAAAGTTGATCGTAATTATTCCAGGGTACAAAAAAGATGGGATGAAGCTACGCAACAAATGCGTGTTGTGTCTGGTAGACGTGAAAATGTTAGGGAAACTGTAACAGGTGATGTATGGAAAATAAATGCTCCTGAATATCGAGTAAAAATAGCACTTGAGAAACCAGGTGTTCCACAAGCAACAACTTTTACTGGTACTGATGGTCAAGTAGAAGCTGTAATGACGTTACTTGATGCTCGTGCTAGATCGGCTGTAAGTAGACGTGAGGTTGCAGATGTTGACGAATGGTATGCCCATAGATTTGCAGGTGTAACTAAAGATCCACCAACTACTGGTGATGTTGTGTTACAGGGAACGGAGAAAGGCGCAGTTACATTCCTGGAGGATGGCAGGGCTCTCTTGCATATGATGAGTCAGTCAGATGTAAGTACAGCAGTACATGAGATTGGGCATGTATTTAGACGTGAACTTGAAGGAGACGGATTCCTGGGGAATTCTATTTTGCAGGAGGATCTGGCAATAGCTGCAGAATGGTCAGGTGCTACTTTTGTTAGCCAAGATCCAATACTTGGACCTAAATACGACTGGTCTGTTGAGGCAGAGGAAAAATTTGCACGTGGGTTTGAAAAATATTTATCCGAAGGTAAAGCTCCCAACTCTAGTTTAGAAATAGTATTTGAACAACTAAAACG
>VTLG01016285.1_pt1 | contig 41308 bp, 52 predicted proteins | sample 4694571 | NCBI WGS metagenome assembly VTLG01 (sample SAMN12604809, study PRJNA352737) | marine metagenome | biome: ENVO:00000447; feature: ENVO:00000209|ENVO:00000569|ENVO:01000036; material: ENVO:00002151; isolation source: viral sequences binned using virsorter ...
ATCATTAGAAATATATCCTGAATAAAACAAAGGAATTCTATTATCTTCACAAGTCTTTTTTAAATATTCCATATCACAACCTTTATAAAAAGAACTCATTTGAGCATTACGAAAATAAAAACCTGATAAAGTACATTGAGAAACTTTAGTCGTTTGGTTTAAATCCCACTCTAAATAATCTCTCACTTGTTCAAATCCTGCAATAGTTTTTTGGAATACACTTTTAAAAAGATTATTAATCCTCGCTTTATTGACAATATAATTAATAATACTATTTAATTTATCATCATTTAAAAATAAATAATTTCTAAAGAAATTTTTATCTAGTCTATGATTTATACTCGGACACTCTAAACTAAATATCTGTCTTATATTATACATTATATTTTTACTGACCTCAGGTTTTAATCTTTTTAATTCTCTATCTAATCTCAATTCATTATAAATATTGAGAATAAAATTATAAATAATTAATGAGTTAATATATTTATCTAGTTGTAAAAATATTTGAACATCTGAGTTAATCTTACACTCACTCCCATTTATTATATTAAAGTTTTTTAATATTTTCTGACAATTCAGGGTATTATCTAAAATATAATCCTCTATAACTCCATTATTAGTTAAATCCATAGAATCAATACTCATAAATCTAGTGAATTGTTTTTTTTCTCTAAACTTTTTAAGGGTTTTAAACTGAGAACTCCCTATAATAAAATTATCAAATTGTTTATAAGGAAACTTTTTTCTAGTTTTTTTAATTTTCATTTTTAGACCTCTCTATATTGTTATTATTATTATTTGTTATCGGTTTAGTATCATCAAAATAAGGTATATCTGAATTGTAGTTTTCTTTTTCAAATACTTTCAAATCATTAATATCATTAATATCATATCCATTTGTACTAGCTAAAATTATTTGAGCAACAATTTCAGGATTTTCCTCTACTTGTTCTCTTATTTCATCTTCTTTTAATCCTGAAATCATATCTAAAAAATCCTGAATATCCTGAGCAACATTTTCATTATTAGTTGTATTTTCTTGAACTTTTATTTTTGGAATATTACTCGTTGAATAATCCTCTCTATAACTCCTATCAAAATGAACTTGATTATAATTATTATAATAACCATTATTCCAATACTTAGTATTGGGTATAATATTCTCGTTTGAATATTTTAATCCTTTATGTTCTGACCAATCCCCTAAAAATTGAAATGATTTAGTTAAGTTATCTAACAATAAAACTCTACTCGGACACTCACTAGAAATAATACTCTCTAAGCATTTAATAAATTCATCATTTTTAATTAGTTTATAATTGTTTTTTAAAATCGGTCTTAAAATAACTTTACTAAAATAATAACTATCTGACATATTCTCGGTTAATAATGGACTGGGAATTCTCGGACTATTATGCATTAAGAATAAATCTATTCTATCGTTATCCTGATTAAGAACTTGAAAAGGGTGGCAATTTTTATTGTTAGTATTTCCCTGAGTTGTTATCCTAAAATGCAAAGCAATTTCATCACATTTTTTAAAATGTTCCTTACAAGTTTTATAAATTTTATTTATCTTTTTTGTATAGAACTTTTTAAATACAATTCTATTTGTTGTTTTAGATAAATACATTAATCCAAATCCATCAGGATTTTGAGTAAATGCTTTTTTAATTATTTCTTTGTTAAAGTCTTTAGGTTTTCCCTGAATAATAAGACACATAACTAGACCTCTCTTTCATTTATTTTTATTTTTAATATTTATTCACTATCATTATTTATAAGGATTTTTAAAAAATATTCCAATAATTAATACTTGCTTTATTTATTATAATTCCTATATAGTGTGTTGTTGCAAAAATATCACACAAGTTGTTGTATTTGTGCAACACTAATAAACTAAAGGTCGTTTATCTAGGTTTTTGAACTAGACCTCTCTACTTAGATAAACACCTTTATTAAAAATAAAGGGCTAAAATCTAATGAAAAAAGACTTATTTCAAATGCTGTTTTTTATGATGTTTTTTTTAGGTATGATTTTTATATTTATATCTATAAATGATTTCTCGCTTGGTTTCTTTGCTGGGCTTTTTTCAGTAATTTTAGGATTAATCGCATTAAGTAAAACCACCTAAACGAGTACAGGGTTTTCCTGTGTGGGCGTAGTAAGATTGCCACAGAACTATATATTTAACCTATATATTTAAAACTATTTAAACGAGTAATCGGTTTTAGTTGGTAGCTGTAAATCTTAACTCGTTAAATATTCCTGAAATTACTACTTTTTTAAATTTTATTAAAATACTACTACTACTACTACTCAAAAAAACTCGTTTAAATACCACAAACGAGAAAACCTTAGCCGAAAGTCAATACTCGTTAAATGGTATTGATTTTTGTAGGTTTCTTTCTGTATCTGTACTAAAAGGAAGTGTACCAAACTTCTCAGGAACTATAAAATAATTAAGAAATTCAGGAATAGTTAAACGAGAAAACCTTAAATTTTTAGGTGTTATCTGGCGAAGTATTAACTGATTTTGAAGTATTATTTATTGTACTAGATGTTGTACTCATATTTGTATTACTCGTTATACTATTATTATTATGAGTATTATTCTTTTTACTTTTATTGAGTTTATTTAATGCTCTCAATTTTTTATAATAACTAGGGTGTTTAAATTCAAATGACATTATTATTATTTTTATATTTACAATACAACCTATAATTGATACAACCTAAAATTGTAAAAAAAAAATTTCACTATCATAAGTTGCGATTGCAAAGTAGCTTATTTAAGTTGAGATTGCAAACTAGAAAATGTTTTTGACTTAAAAATTATTCTAGTATAATAATTAAAATTAAAAGGGAGGTAGGGCAAATGCCAAATAAAATCACATTAAAGACGATAGAAGATTTAAATAATAATGAGTGTAGGTTTCCTTTGGGAAAAGAAACTGATCCACCAAAATATTTTTGTGGTAAGGTTAGTTTACAAGATTATTCCTATTGTAAAAAACATTTAAAGATATGCACAAAGGAGGAAGATGAAAAACAACATTGATGTTAAAACAGCTATTGATAAAGTAAATGAAATAGAGTGGTCTAAACAAAAGAATGGAAAACTTAGTATGAGAAATGCTAGAGTGTTCGGTAAGTTTTATGGCTTTCAAAACTTCTTAAATGACTTAGCTACTGATGATGTTAGAGAATTTAAGAATCATTGTAGAACTAAGCTTTCATACAAAAATGGAACGATAAATAGAAAGTTAGCGAGCTTATCTAAACTTTGCACTTGGGCAAGAGGAGTTAAAGGTTTTCAATTTAAATGGGGAATACCTTTAATTGAATACGATAAAGAAAATAATCAAAGGAAATTTACAGTTAGCAAAGAACTTGAAGAAAAGATATTAAGCACAGCTAGATCAACATATAGAGATGACGAGGCAGACCTTTGGGAGTGTTTAATTCATACTGGTTGCCGAGTAAGTGAGTTGTTAAACTTAACTTGGGAAGATGTCCAAGATGATTTTATTTATTGTAGGGATACAAAGACAGCAGACGATAGATATGTACCTATATTTAATGAAGTAAAAACCATACTAGCTAAACGAAGAAATTTCAAATTAGATAGACCTTTTCCATTATCTATTCACGCAGTTGAACACTCTTGGGGTATGATTAGAAAGAAACTTGGGTTGCAAGACGAAAAAGATTTTGTTATGCACTCTCTAAGACACACTTGCATTACTCGTTTATTGAAAAAGGGAATAGGTATTGAAGTAGTACAAAAGATTGTTGGTCATAAAGAGATTCGTATGACACAAAGATATAACCACCCATCAAAAGACGATTTGCGGGAAGCAGTCGGTAAAATCAAAAACACTAAGTAATAGGAGCTACCTTGACGACAAACACACCTGAAAAAACAACTGACTTAAATCAAATACAAGATGTACGAGAAACTGATATGATAAAACTTGGTGTTTCTCGTTATAAAAAGGCACTAATAAAGAATCAGAAGAAAGGCAGGAACTCCGTCACGCCACCATTTGTGTATGTCCAGAAAAAGCTCCTTGTACCTCTATCAATAAGGATTGACGAGTTTGTTAAACGAGAATTTAAATTAGCTGGGAGACGGCACACTGCCTCTCTACCTTTGCGTGAACTTGACGATTCAAAAAAGGTAGCACTTATCACACTAAAAATCATCATTGATTGTATTGCATCTAAAAAAACATTAGCACAAACAGCACTTCAGATTGGTAGTATGATTGAACTAGAACTTCAGAATAGTATTTTTAAACAGAAAGAACCACACCTTCACACAGTCGTATTGAGAGATTTAATTAAAAGAACTAATAATGTCAGACACCGTAAACGAGTATTTGCTCACACGTTAAACAAGTACAAGGTTGAGGTAGATAGATGGGATATAAAAAAACAAGCACTTGTGGGTTTAAAACTTATTGATTTATGTATTAAATCTACTGGTCTTTGTCGTTTAAAAATTGTTAGGGAGGGTAAAAATAAAACAGTTAACTACTTAGTTTTAAAAGATGAAGTACAAAAGAAAGTTGACGACAATAGTTTTCAATGCAGTGTATTAACACCTTATTATAAAGCTATGGTTGTACCACCAAAACCATACTCTAGTCCTTTTAATGGGGGATTTCATAACGAGTATTTAACTAAACAACCACTAATTAAAACCCACGATTATACTTATTTACATACATTAGATAACAAACAATTAAAAGATTTCTATGACGCAGTAAATCACTTGCAATCAGTAGCATTTAGAATTGATAAAGATATGTTTAATGTCTTTAAAGAAATATGGGATAAGAATTTACGATTAGGTAAGTTTCCTGACCGAGAAAGTTTATTAGACGCAAATAAAAAACCTAAAGGAATTTACCGTGATCCAAAAGTTGATGAGATATTAGAACTTAGAATTAAATACAAACGAGATTTAAATAGAGCTTATAATGACGAGATTGCTAGAAAGTCTAAGGTACTAAATACACTGGTTGCATTAGACCTTGCTGTTGAGTATTTAGAATTTGAGAGAATTTACTTTGCTATCTTTGCAGATAAACGAGGAAGATTGTATTGTGTTGGAACTACTATCACCTACCAAACGGATCAGAAAATTAAGTCGTTAATAAGCTTTGCAAACACTGAACGATTAGGAGAACGAGGAAAGTATTGGCTTTGGGTACACGCTGCTAATACTTGGGGTAATGATAAAATTTCATTTGACGAGAGATATATGTTTACTGAGAACAAATTAGACGAGTTTATTAGCTACGCAGATTCCCCGCTGGATAACAAAGGTTGGAATTATGCAGATAAACCTATGGAATTTTTAAGTACTTGCTATCATCTTAAACGAGTAAAGCAACAAGGTCTGGATTATCAGTGTAATTTACCTGTGAGTATGGACGCAACTTGCTCAGGATTACAAGTCCTTTCAATTTTAATGAGAGATGAACATACAGCTAGAAAAGTAAATGTATTACCGAGTGAATTACCACAAGATATATACAGCTCAGTAGCTAGTAAAGTTAAAGAAGAAGTAGAAAGACAAGCTAGAGATGGTTCACAAGAGGCAAACAGATGGTTGAGATTTGGAATTACTAGAAAAATTGTAAAGAGAAATGTTATGACTTATGTTTACTCGTTAAAACCTTATGGGGCTAGACAACAAATTTTTGATGAATACAAAAGTATTATTGAATTTGATCCTGATAAAAAAGTTTTAGCTGATGATGGGTTTAGTGATTGTCGTTGGTTAGCTAAAATTGTATGGGAAAAAATGGAACAAGAGATAGACTTAGAGGCACAATTAATGAATTGGTTTCAAGATTGTTCTAAATTATTTGCTAAAGCGAACTTAAAAATGAAGTGGACAACACCTATGGGTTTTCCTGTGGAAATGGATTACCGATATGATGTACCATTTAGAGTTAAAACTGCAATCGCAGGGTCTTTAGTTTACACTACTTATAGACGAGAAATTAATAAGAAAGATGCTAGACGTTATTCTTCTAGTTGTAGCCCCAACATTGTTCACAGTTTAGATGGGGCAATTAATCAAGCAGTTGCTCTATATTGTAAAAATGATGAACAACCTATTGAAAACTTACTTATGGTTCACGATTCATTTGCAACTACACCTAATAGAATAGATCAATTAAATGTAATAATACGAAAAGCTGTGATTGATTTATTCAAGGACGATTATCTTGAAGTATTATACAAAGACTGGGAAGCTCAACTTCCTTCGAAATTTAAAAGTCGTTTAACTAAACCACCTGCTAAGGGTAATTTAGATATTAATGAGATTGCAAATAGCAAGTATTTTTTTAGTTAATAGTTGTTAATATTATAATTGTACTTATATGATGTCAGATAAAGATATAAAAGAATTTCATAAGTTAATGAACAAACTACAACAACAGAAAGTAAAGGATAAAGTGAAACTATTTGTTTATGGAACTCTAAAAGAGGGTTTTGGATTAAATCATATTTTATCTAAAAGTAAAAAGATAGGTACTTATATTACTAAAAGAAAAGGTCTAATGATGACTGGATTTTGGTTTCCTTATGTATGGGAAAAAAGAAATTCTCAGTATCATATTAAGGGAGAACTTTATGAAGTTGATGATGAGGATTTTAAAAAAGCTAATCAAATTGAATTAAATGCTGGTTATAAATTAAAAGAAATAGACAAAGGTATTTTTGGATATATTTACCCTAAACGAGTAGATATAAAATCTACTATGGTTAATACTAATGCTAAGAAAAAATATTATGAGTGGAGACACGAGGAAGATTAATGGAATTAATAATACTGACAGACGGAATGTATCATCTAGTACCAGTGACAAAACAAATGATGGAAAGCATAATATTAACTGCTAAAGTCAACTGTTTTGAGCTTTGCGATATTTTGAGAATAAAACTAAGTACTTATATAGAAGCACCTTTTAACCTACATATAATGAATGATGGCAGTGGTGATTTTTATGGTTGTATTTGTCGTTAAAAATACACAAAGGAGTACGAATAAGGAGACACACTTGGAGGTAAAACACAAATGATAAATGAAAAGCAAATACATACTACACCAGTAGGGACTGCAAATTATCCCTATCTGTTTACACCTGATACTCAATACGAGAAACGAGGAAAATTCTCTGTTAATTTAGTATTAAGTGCAGAGGACGCAAAACCTTTTATTAAGGTTTATGAGGAGACTCTAAAAGAACGTCAGAAAAAAGAAAATACTGACAAGAGATCAGCTCATAATCAGTACAAGGTTTTAAAAGATGGTACTGTTGAGTTTAAATTTAAACTTATACATAAAGTAGCTAAGAGAGACGGAACTGACTTTGAGCAACGACCAAAGATTTTAAATGCTGATAAAACAGTTGCAGAGTCGCAACCTGTTTATAGTGGCAGTAAAATGAAGATCGCCTTTCAAGCTATTTCTTGGGCTAATAATTTACAAGGAGTTGGAGTGACTTTAAGAATGAAAGCAGTCCAATTAATTGAAGTTGTTTCTGAGAAACCAAATAAAGATTCTAATGGAAAGTCTAGTAGCGGAAATTATGACTATGGCTTTACAGAGGAAAAAGTTTCCAATGTACCTCGTAGGAAAAAAGAAGAAACCGTTTCATCGTCAGAAGAAGCGGACTTCTAACTACCGTAGTGGGCTTGAAGAAAACGTTATTAATAATTTAAAGGAAAGAAAAATAAACTTTAAGTATGAACAACGTGTTGTGTGCTACTCCAAGCCCTCTACTCAACATAGGTATACTCCTGATATTGAACTAGATAATGGAGTATTAATTGAGATTAAAGGTTTCTTTAAACGAGAGGACAGAAAGAAACATTTACTCATTAAAGAACAATTACCGAAATTAGACATCAGGTTTATATTTGGTAATTCAAGAAATAGAATCTACAAAGGGAGTAAAACAAGTTATGCAGATTGGTGCTTAAAGCACGGATTTAAATTTGCTGATAAAGTTATTCCTAATAACTGGATAATGGGAGGAAAATAAAATGAATATTGAAGATAAGACTTATGAAAATGAAACTAAATTAACACCTAAAGATGATCGTGGAGATTTAGATTTAACAAAACAAATAGATGAGAAAGATAAAAGAATAATATTATTAGAAACAAAGTTAAAGAAAATGGTTCAACGAAATTTAGCTTTGTATTCTCATATAAAAAATGTGCAGGATATTAATGATGCCCACCAAAAATTGAATGGTGTACTTCAAAGAAAATTATCTGATGCAGAAACTAAGTTGAAAGATTCGGTTCAATTAGAGAAACTAAGAAAAGGTGGTCTTTAATGAATCCTTATAGAGAGAGTAGATATAGAGCTAGAAAAAAATATTACTCTAAAGAAGAAAATAAACAGAAGAAAAGAGACTATATGAGGGAGTACAGAAAACGTCCTTATGTAAAAGCAAAATCTCACGAGTATTATTTAAAAAGAATAATTAAACAAAATGAGAATGATAACCTCAATTCGCAGAATACCGTGAGGTTTTTAAATGGATAATGATTCTGAATTTATTAAACACCTACCTTGTACGACCTGCCCGTCAAGTGATGGAATGGCTCTTTATTCTGATGGTCACACCTATTGTTTTGTCTGCAACACTACTACTAATCCTGACAAAAATATGGCAGTTGCTAAGGAAGATTATTTCTCCGATTTACTTAAAGGCGAAACTGTTGGTTTACCCAGTCGTAAAATCACTATGGAGAGTTGTCAAAAATGGGATTACAAAGTTGGGAAAGTGAATGGTAATCCTGTTCAAATTGCTACTTATTATAGTAAAGATAAAAAACCTGTATTTCAAAAGTTAAGATTTAAAAATAAAGAATTTAAAACTGTAGGTAATATAAATGAAGCTACTCTATATGGACAAAACCTATGGAATGGGCGAGGAAAAATATTATGCGTATGTGAGGGAGAAATTGATTCTATAAGTCTAAGTCAGTTATTTAATCATAAATATCCTGTGGTTGGTATCCCTAACGGAGTCAATGGAGCAGTTAAATCTTTAAAGAAACAATTAGAATTTTTAGAGGGATATGAACAAGTCATATTCTTTATGGATCAAGATGATGCAGGTCAAGAATGTGCTAAGAAATGTGCTGAACTTATTTCTGTAGGAAAAGCTAAGATTGCAAGTTTCCAACTTAAAGATGTTAATGAAATGTTAGTTAATGGTTTAGGTGCAGAAGTTATTAAAGCTATGTGGGAGGCAAAAGTTTATAGACCTGATGGTGTTGTAGGAGGAGAAGAACTTTGGGAAGTTATTAGAAAAGAAGATGAAAAAGCTACTGCATTTTATCCTTATGAGGGACTTAATAGAAAATTATTTGGTATTAGAAAAAGAGAGATTGTGACCGTATGTGGTGGTTCAGGTATTGGAAAGTCGTTAATGACTAAAGAGATTGCTTATGATTTAATTAAAAAAGGAAAACGTATAGGAATTATATCCCTTGAAGAAAGTTTAAAAAGAACTTGTGAGGGTATTATAGGATTACATTTAAATAAACCTATTCATATTGATAGAAGTAATGTCTCTGAAATAGATTTAGAAAATGCCTACAAAGAAACTATAGGTAATGGTAATGTGTTTTTATATGACCATTGGGGTTCAATAGAAGAAAATGCCATACTAAATAAAATTAGATATTTTGCTAAAGCATTAGATATAGAATATTTATTTATAGACCATATCTCAATTATTGTAAGTGGATTAGAAACTTATGATGAGAGAAAAACGATTGATATACTAATGACTAAACTTAGAGCATTAACAGAACAATTAAATATTGGTGTTATAATTATAAGTCATTTAAAAAGACCTGAGGGAAATAAAGATCACACTGACGGATTAAAAACTTCTTTAGGACAACTAAGAGGAAGTGCATCAATAGGACAATTATCAGATATTGTTATTGGAGTAGAGAGATCAGTTTCAAGTGAGGACACTACTAAAAAAACAGTTGTTAGAATTTTAAAAAATCGTTTTGCAGGAATTACAGGTATTGGCACAACTCTGCAATATAATTTAGAAACAGGGAGATTAAAAGAATATGAAGCAACCAATAATTTTTGATATAGAAACTGATGGGTTTAATCCTACTAAGGTACATTGTTTAGTAATGCAAAAAGATGGAGAAGAAATTTCGTTCGTAGGACGGGATATACCGAAAGGTATTGATCTACTTGCTGACAACTTAGTCGTGGGACATAACGTTATTAAATATGACCTCCCAGTCTTAAAGCGTTTGTATAACTATACTCATAGCCCTGAGTTAGTACACGATACCCTATGCCTTAGTCGTCTTATCTACCCTGACATAGCAAACAGCATAGATTTTAAATTGTTAGCAAGTGATCGAATAGAAAAAACAAGTGTAGGCAAACATAGTTTAAAAGCTTGGGGTCAAAGATTAAATTTTCATAAAGGAGATTTTGCTGAGATAAACAATTTTGATAAGTATACACCTGCTATGCTTGAATATTGTATTCAAGATGTAAAATTAACTTCATTACTCTATAAGAAATTATTACAAAAAGGATTTAGTAAAGAGAGTATAGATTTAGAACACGAAGTAGCTAATATATTAAAACAACAAGAAGAAAAAGGAATGGGTTTTGATATTCCTAAAGGTCAAGAACTTCATTCAAAACTTTTAGGTAGAACTCACGATTTAAGATTAAGTTTAGAAAATAGATTTCCTGATTGGAAAGTAGATTTAGGAGAATTTATACCAAAGGTTAATAATAAAAAACTTGGATATAAAAAGGGTGTTCCTATTAGAAAATCTAAAACTATGAAATTTAATCCGTCAAGTAGACAACAGATTTCAAATAGACTTATGGAATTAAGAAATTGGAAACCTAAAAAGTTTTCTGAAACAGGATTACCAATAGTAGATGAGGAAGTACTAGAACACTTAGATTATCCTGAGGCAAAAGAACTTAACGAGTATCTATTAATTGAAAAAAGATTAGGTATGTTAAGTGATGGGAAGCACGCTTGGTTAAAAGTCGTTAAGAATGGTAGGATTCATACTAATTATATTACAAATATTACAACAGGAAGAATGTCGTCCCGTAGTCCTAACTTACAACAAATTCCTAGTATTAATTCCCCTTATGGAAAAGAGTGTAGAGAATTATTTATACCAACGAAAGGTTATGTAATGGTAGGAGCAGATGCCTCATCACTAGAGGCACGTTGTCTTGGTCATTATATTAAAAATTATACTGGTGGAGAAAGTTATTGTGATTTAATTTTAAATGGCGATATACACTCTTATAATCAAAAGAATTTAGGTTTAAAATCTAGAGCATTGGCGAAAACAATTCTCTATGCAGTACTTTATGGAGCTAGTGCAAGGCGAGTACACGAAATACTTGATTGTTCAATGCAGGAAGCTAAAGAAGTTTTAGAAAGATTTTATAAAGTCTTACCTTTTCTATACGAAATTAAAGGAGATATAATCTGTAAACTAGAAGATCACGGTTATATTAGAGCTTTAGATAAACGAATATTAACTATACGAAGTCAGCATAGTAGTCTCAATGCTTTAATTCAAAGTTGTGGGGCAATAATTATGAAAAAAGCATTAACTATTCTTTGGGATAACTTAAAGAATAAAGATGCCTTTGTTGTAGCTAATATTCACGATGAGTTTCAAATAGAATCAAGACCAGAAATCGCTGATGAAGTTGGAAAGATAGCGGTAAACAGCATAATACAAGCAGGGGAACATTTTAAATTAAGAGTACCTTTAGGAGCAGAATACCGTGTCGGAAAGAACTGGGCGGAAACCCATTAATCCTAAATGGAGAAAGTGGGCTTCAAATGCTTTATGTAATCAACGTGTTCGTTTAGGACACGATTGTGGATTAACAATAGATGAACTAATTAATTTAACACCAAGTCATTGTCCTTGTTGTCAAACTATATTAGTACCTCTAGGTAAACAAGACAACTCTCCATCAGTAGATAGATTGGATTCTAGTAAAGGTTATAAGAAAGATAATATTTGGATTATTTGTCATTCTTGTAATGCTAAAAAACATAATAGTAAAAGACCCGAAGATTTGTATAGAGTTGCAGATGCGTGGTGGGCAAAATTAAAGGAAAACAAATGCAAGTAATTATAGTTTTACACGATAAAGATGATGATGGTAAAGGAACACTCAAAGATAAAATTGAGTATACTATTTTTGAGAAATATAATGATGGAGAACGTCCTGAAGATATGATTAATAGTCCATCTGTTCAGGTAGGTTCTATTTTATCAGGATTTCTTAAAACCATAGAAAAGCACGGAGCATATTTAGGTATATTACCTATACTAGAGTCTCAGGAAAAAGATTTTGATGAGGGAGATTTTAGAAAGAAAATTAAAAATAAAGATGGAAATGTAATTCACGTTAATTTAAATAGAATAAAACCAAAAGGAAATGGATAATGAGTACACTATTAGTAGATGCAGATGTCGTAGCTTATCAAGTAGCATTTTCTACAGAAGAAGCTATACGCTGGGGACAAGAAGATGATGAATATGCAATATGGACTTTACATTCAGACGAGAAAGATTGTGTTAGAAAGATAGATGATTATTTTCATACTCTAAAACAAGATACTCAATGTAAAGAAATTATATCTGCGTTTAGTGATAAAGATAATTTTAGGAAAGAAATATTCCCTGATTATAAATTAAATAGAACTAAGCAAAGAAAACCATTAACTCTTAAATTTTGTAGGGATTATATCTATAAAAAGTTTAATGGATTTATAAGACCTAGATTAGAAGCTGATGATATTTTAGGTATTTTAGCTACTGCTGATATTATTAAAGGTAATAAGATTATTTGTAGTATTGATAAAGACTTAAATCAAATTGCAGGATTACATTACAATCCAACTTTAAAAGAATTTTATGGAATAACAAAGAAACAAGCAGACTATAATTTCTTTTATCAATGTCTTGTAGGAGATAGTATTGATAACTTTAAAGGTTGTCCTACTTACGGAGATGTTAAAACTAAAAAGACTTTAGATAGAAAAAAGAATTTATGGAATATTGTAAAATCTTGTTATAAAGAACAAGGACTAACTGAGAATGATGCCCTAGTACAAGCAAGATTAGCTCGAATACTAAGAAATACTGATTACAATTTTAAAACTAAACAACCTATATTATGGAGCGAAAATGAACAAAAAAGAAATACTAGAAAAAGCAATTAATCTTATAATGAATGACCGTGCAAAACAACACGGAGACGTAATTGTTAATCACGGAAACATTGGAAGATTATGGGGTGCTTATTTAAGTAATAAATTAAGAGTTAAAGTAGATATAAAAGCTGAAGATGTTGCTATGCTTTTAGCTTTATTTAAAATAGGAAGAACTCAAAACGGAAATCACACTGACGATAATTATGTAGATGGTTCTGCATATTTAGCTATTGGTGGAGAAATAGTTAATAGGAAAAATAAAGATGTCAAATGATATAAAAAGATGGAAAAAGAAAACTTGGTTAAATGTAGATGTGCTGTACGAAGATGAATTTTATGCTCGTACTCCTGATTTAGAGAAAACTTTTCCTGCTACTGTTAAAGCTAAATATACAATAGTTGGTCAAAATACAACAAGGTCTACTTTAGAAGAATTACCTTTAGACCCCCCAAAGGAAGAAAAGAAAGATGACCCAACACCAACCTCTGAGGTAAAAACTACAAATGAAGAAATTATTAAAGAAAGTCCTCCAGTGGATAATACGAAATCCACCGAAATATAAATTCGTATTTGTCTTATGGGAAGATGCAAACTCAGATTCCTCGTGGAATGAACTATCTACTATAGAACAAATGCTACCAACAATCTGTATGAGTGTTGGATTCCTTATCAAAAAAAATGATGATGCTTTTATCTTAGCATCAGATTTCACAACCGACATAAAAAATGGTCAATATGTTATCTCTGAGGGAGGTAATACAATGGTCATTCCCACCAAAAATGTACTTAAAGTAGTACAAATCCCCCTTAAAATTCAACCTAAATAGTTGCTCTCTTGGATACAAAACAATGATTTCACAAGGATTAATTGATTATTTAGAGAAAAACTTCCCTAATAAATCGCCAGATTTAAAGGATTCAGAACGACAAATCTGGTATAAAGCTGGTCAAGCTAGTGTTGTATCCCATCTAAAAATGATTTTAGAGGACAAAGATCAAAATATTCTAAAAGAAACGATAATAAATACTCGTTTAACAAACAAGGAGAAATAACAGTTATGTGTGGATTTTCAAGACCTAAGTACACTCCACCACCACCACCTCCAACTCCTGCACCTCCCGCAACAGAAATTAACGCTGGTCAAGCTAGACTTAGAGAGAAAGCTCCAAAAGCTCCTCAGGTTAGAACAGCTAGTACTGTTAGCTATTCTAAAAAAAGAGGCAAGCAGGCATTAAGAATACCTTTACAGGTAGGTGGAACTTCAAGTGGGACTGGTGCAAACGTACCTTAATAATTAATTACTTATGAAATATAAAACAGCAAAGTCACGTTATAATACATTAGAGGCGAATAGAGACCCTTACCTTGATAGAGCAAGGGATAGTGCTGAATTTACAATCCCATCAATAATGCCTCGTGAGTACCATAGTAAACACACTACTTTATATACTCCATATCAAGGGATTGGAGCTAGAGGTGCTAACAATTTAGCATCTAAATTACTATTAGCTTTACTTCCACCAAACCAACCTTTCTTTAGATTAACTTTAGATGAATTTACTTTATCTGAATTAGCTGGTCGTGATGATATGAAAGGCGAATTTGAAAAAGCTATGGGTTCAATAGAACGAGTAGTAATGAATGAAATGGAAGTTAATAACTTTAGAAATGCTTTATTTGAAGCATTAAAACATCTTTTAATTTGTGGAAATGTATTACTTTATATTACTCCTGAATTAAAAATGAAAGTTTATCATTTAGATAGATTTGTAGTTAAAAGAGATGGAGTTGGAAATATATTAGAAATTATAACAAAAGATGTTGTTGCTCCTAGTACATTAACAGAAGAACAAAAACTATTAGTAGAGGGAGATAAAAATAAAGATGGTTATGATGACACTTGTGATATTTATACTTGTGTTAAACGTTCTGAAAATGGAAAGAAATGGGAAGTACATCAGGAACTTTATGAAAAGATAATCCCATCTTCAGTCGGTACTTACCCTATAGATAAAAATGCTTTTATACCTTTAAGATATACTTCAATAGATAATGCTGATTACGGTAGAGGATTTATTGAAGAATATATTGGAGATTTAAGATCACTTGAAGCTTTATACAGATCAGTTGTTGAGGGATCAGCAGCAGCTTCTAAAGTACTATTTCTCGTTAAACCTAATTCAAGTACAAGATTAAAAACTCTATCTGAAAGTCCTAACGGAGCTATTCGTGAGGGTAATGCGGAAGATGTCACTACTTTACAAGTAAATAAGTTTTCTGATTTTAATATTGCTTTTCAAACAATGAAATTAATTGAGGACAGATTACAATTTGCTTTTATGTTAAATACTTCTGTTCAAAGAAATAATGACAGAGTGACTGCTACAGAAATTAATTATGTGTCTAAAGAATTAGACGATAGTTTAGGTGGCCTTTATTCTTTATTATCACAAGAATTACAATTACCATTAATACATAGATTAATGTATCAAATGGAAAGAAAGAGAGCTTTACCAACTTTACCTAAAGATAGTGTTCGTCCTAAAATTGTCACAGGATTAGAAGCATTAGGTAGATCAAGCGATTTACAACGATTAAATACATTTGTTCAACAATTACAACCATTCGCAGATCAACTAATGAATTACATTAATTTAGATGAGTATGTAAAAAGAGTTGGAACTTCTCTTGGAGTTGAAATGGAGGGATTAATAAAATCTCCTGAACAAATTCAAGCTGAACAAGAAGCTATGCAACAACAAGCATTAGTAGAACAGAATTCCCCTGCCATTGTAAAAGAGGGTATGGGTATGGTCAGGGATAGTTTTAAAGACCAAAGGGAGGCATCAAAACCAAAAGAGGAGAATAAATAATGGTTGAAAAAGTAGATATTCCTGTTGAAGAAACAAAAGAGTCTCAGGAATATATAGATAAAATGACTCAAAAAGCTGATGATGCTCAAAAGGTTGCAACTGAATCAGCACCAGCAAAAGAGGAAGCTCCAAAAGAAGAAGCTCCTATACTTGGTAAATTTAAAACACAAGAAGATTTAATTAAATCTTATCAAGAGTTGGAAAAGAAATTAGGAGAAGTTAATCCATCAAAAGAAGAAACTACTCCTAGAAATGAACTTAAAGCTACAGAACAAAGTAAAGTAGCTTTTGATTTCACTTCTGCTCAAAAAGAATTTGAGGAGACTGGAAAACTAAGTGATGATACAGTTTCATCATTAGAAAAAGCAGGACTTCCAAAATCTTATATAGATAATTATATAGCAGGATTAGATGCTGTAGCTCAACAATTTGAGTCTAAAGCATTTGAAAGTACAGGAGGAGAAGATAATTACAAAAAGATGACTGAATGGGTCAGCGATAATCTTACTCCAAGTGAAGTTAAACAATTTAATGATAACATTGGTAAAGATAATGATACTGCATTATTTACAATTAAAGGAATGTATGCTCGTTATTCTGCCGAAACAAGAGAACCTAATTTAGCAACAGGTACTACAGGTCAAAGTCAAGGTGCTGCTTATGAAAGTGTTGGTCAAATGAAAGCAGATATGAAAGACCCTAGATATGCGACTGATAGTGCATTTAGAAAAATGGTTGCAGATAAGGTTGCAAAATCAAAAGTTATCTAACAAGTTTCTAAGGACAACTTGCTAGTCCTAGAAAAGCAGGTAAAAGTAAGACTTAACCCGTCTGAGGACGGATAATTCTGATACTGAAATTACTACGCTAACTTAGCAACAACCCTAAACAAGAGGAGATATAAATATAATGTCAAATTATACTGTATCACACATAGGGGAAAATGCTGACACAGGTAGTACTACAGCTTCGTTTTTGAAGGTTTTTTCGGGCGAAGTTATTACTGCTTTTGAAACAGCAAATTCAACCCTAGACAAACATCTTGTTCGTACGATTAGTAGCGGTAAGAGCGCACAATTTCCTATAATTGGGAAAGCAACTGCGAGCTACCATACTAGCGGGAATGAGATCACTGGTGGGTCAATAACTCATAACGAGAGAACAATCTCTATTGAGAACTTATTGATTGCTCCAGTTTTCATAGCTAAAATTGATGAGGCTATGAATCATTATGACGTAAGATCAATTTACTCAAAAGAGTTAGGTCGTGCGTTAGCAAATCAAATGGATAAACACGTTTACCAAAACCTTATCCTTAACTCTAGAGCGAGTGCATTAAGTCCACAAGCAGCAGGCGCACAATTAACTGATGCTGACTTTAATACTAATGCAGCTTCCGCAGCAGCTACTATTTTTAGTGCCGCTGAGGCTTTAGATGAAGCAGATGTTCCTGCTGAAGATAGATACTGTGCAGTTAGCCCAGCGGCTTACTACAATCTAATTCAAGGAACTACTGTTATAAATAGAGATTGGGGTGGAAACGGTTCTTACTCTGATGGTAAAGTACTAAAAGTTGCAGGAATAAATATTGTTCCTACAAACAATGTACCATCTACAAACATTAACTCTGGCGTTAGTCAAGGTTCATCTACAAATTTTGCAGGTGACTTTTCTAACACTGTTGGAGTTGTTTGGCAGAAAAATGCAGTTGGAACAGTTAAATTAATGGACTTGTCTACAGAAATGGAATACCAAATCCAAAGACAAGGTACGTTGATGGTAGCTAAATATGCTATGGGTCACGCACCATTAAATCCAGTGTGTTCTATTGAGATCAAAACTGCGTAATTAATTTTACGTTGGTTTACTTTGGGAGGCGGCTTCGGTCGCCTCTCATATAAATTTATTTATTATGGCTTTAACAACTACAACTAAATTAGAAAGCGTTAATGTAATGCTTACTGCGATTGGAGAGAGTCCAGTTAACACAATAACATCTTCTACAACTAATGATGTTTCAATAGCAATTCAAATTTTAGATAATGTATCTAGAGAAGTTCAAAGTGTAGGTTGGCATTTTAATACAGATACAGACTATAAATTAACTAAAAATTCTTCAAATCAAATTGAATTACCTACTAATGCTTTAAGAGTAGATACTTCAAATGAAGATGCAGATAAGGATTATGTTGAAAGAGCAAGAAAACTTTGGGATAGAGAAAATCATACATATACAATTACAAATGATGTTAAAGTTAATATTACTTGGTACTTAGACTTTACCGAATTACCAGAAACAGCTAGAAGATATATTACAATTAGAGCTGCAAGAATTTTTCAAGATAGAATGTTAGCTTCTGAAACTTTACATAAGTTTCATCAAACAGATGAAATTCAAGCTTTATCAGCTTTAAAAGAACAAGAGGGAGATACTAGAGATCACAGTATCTTTGACAATTATTCTACTTATAGAGTAATAGACAGAGGTAATTATCAACCTGCGAAATCTACAATTACAGATGAATAATGAGTGCAAGATTAATTTCAACTTCAATACCAAATTTATTAAATGGAGTTTCACAACAACCTAATACAGTAAAATTACCTAATCAATCTGTATTACAAGAAAATGGATTATCTGATATTATTAGTGGTTTAGGAAAAAGACCACCATCAGAACATATTGCAAAATTAAATACTGATACTTTTACTAACAGTAAAGTACATATTATAAATAGAGATAGCTCAGAACAATATGTTGTTTTAGTTAATGACCAAAATTTAAAAGTTTATGATTTAGCTGGAAATGCAAAAACAGTAGTATCTCCTGATGGTGTTTCGTATTTAACTTCAACATCTCCACAATCAGATTTTAATTTAGTCACTGTTGCTGACTATACTTTTATAGTTAATAAAACTAAAACAGTAGCAAAGTCTGGATCAACTTCAGCGGCTAGACCTGACGAAGCAATTTTCTATGTAAAAAATGGTCAGTATAAAACTACTTACTCTATTGATATTGATGGTTCTAATGTAGCTAGTTATCAAACTTTAGATAATTCTAGTTCAGGAAACGCATCATCAATAACAACAGATAATATTGCAACAGAATTATATAATGATTTAAATTCTAATTTATCAGGATACACAGTTTCGAGAGATGGCTCTATAATTTATGTTTCTAAAGCTTCAGGAACATTTACAACAACGGTTTCTGATGGTTTAGGAGGAGATGGATTAATTTTAGTTAAAGATAAAACTAATTCATTTTCAGATTTACCATACAAAGGGCATACTGGATTTGTTGTAGAAATTGTGGGAGATGGGGGTACAGAATTTGATAATTACTTCGTTAAGTGGGACGGTAATGCTTGGGTAGAAACAGTAAAAGATGGTTTAGATAATTCTTTTGATATGTCTACAATGCCTCATCTTTTAATTAGAACAGCAGACGGGAATTTTAGGTTTTGCAAAGCAGACGGTTCAACTTACACGGTTAGTGGTACTCAATATACAGAACCCGAATTTGCATCACGAACAGTAGGAGACGAGACTACAAGTCCTGTCCCTACGTTCGTGGGAAGAAAAATAAATGATATATTCTTTTATAGAAATAGACTTGGTTTTTTATCTGATGAAAATGTAATATTTTCTAAAGCAGGTAAATTCTTTACATTTTGGGCAACAACAGTGACGACTGCTGTTGATGATGATATGCTTGATGTAGCTGTTAGTCATAACAAAGTTTCTATATTAAAGTATGCAGTACCTTTTAATGAGCAGTTAGTTTTATTTTCAGATCAAACTCAATTTACACTTGATACTGAAGAAGTCTTATCTGCAAAAACAGTTTCAATAAATCAAACAACTGAATATGAAATTGATGATGGTTCTAAACCTATAGGATTAGGACAGAATATTTATTTTGGAATATCAAGAGGAAGTTATGCAGGTGTAAGAGAATACTATGTGACTTCTGAAACTGAAATTAAAGATGCTTTAGATACAACTGTTAATTTACCTAGATATATTACTGGTACAATTACAGGACTGAAAGGCTCATCTGCGGAAAATACTTTATTTGCTTTTGCCTCAGGGGATAGAAGTTCTTTATTTGTTTATAAATATTACTTTGATGTAAACCAAAAATCATTACAGCGTTCTTGGTCTACATACAAATTTGCTAATACAGATGTATTATTAGATGGTGATACGATTCAGAATTATTTATACTTTGTCGTTAAAAGGTCTGATGGTACTTATCTAGAAAAGATGAATTTAAAAACAAATGAAGTAGATACTGATTTAGACTTCACGGTTTTATTAGATCGTAAAACGAGTTTAACAGGAGTTTATGATAGTGGAACAAACAAAACTACTTGGACACTACCTTATCAAGAAAGTAATTCTAGAGAAGTTGTTTTAGGTGGCTCGTGGTCATCTACACAAAAAGGAAGAAATTTAACTTTAGCTAGTTCAACTAATACTACTTTAGTAGTTGATGGAGATTATTCAGCTAACCCTGCGATTGTGGGGAGAAAATATACATTTAAATACACTTTTCCAACTTTTTATGTAAAAGAACAAAAAGCTGGAGGGAGTTCTACAAGTGTTAATATTGGAAGATTACAATTAAAAAATATGTCTCTTGTTTATGGAGATACTGGATATTTTGAAGTTGTACTTACACCATTAGCTAGAACAGCTACAACATACAAATTTACAGGGCAACTATTAGGATCAAGTTCATTTACACTTGGTACACCTAATTTAGAGAGTGGAACATTTAAGTTTCCAATTCAATGTAAAAATGAAGATACAGTTATTGATATAACATCAGATAGTTATATTCCGTGTAATTTTCTATCTGCTGAGTGGGAGGGTATATTCTCTGTACTTTCAACTCGTGTTATAACTTAATGAAAATAGATGAAATAGATACAACCAGTAAACATATAAAGTTATTAGCAAAAGATTTAAGACCTGAAGATGAGGCAGAAATTAAAGCTAAAACAGGAACAACTAATGTTCAAAAAACTTTATTAAAAGGATTTACTATGACTGATTATTGTCGGTCATTTTTTGTAGATGATGAAATTGCAGGTATTTATGGAGTAGTATCATCTTTAGATGACAAAAATATTGGCTCTCCATTTTTATTATGCACACCTAAAATTAAAAAGATTAAGATTAAATTTTTAAGAGAATGTAAAAATAGAGTTCAAGAAATGCAGGATAAATTTCCTGTTCTTTTTAATTATATAGATAGTAGAAATAAACTTCATTTAACTTGGCTTAAATGGTGTGGTTTCAGAATTATTAATGAAAAAACATTTAACGATGTTTTATTTTATGGATTTTTAAAAGAGGAGAAGAAAAAATAATATGTGTACTATGGAAGCCTATGTAGGAATGAGAGTCCTACAAGGATACAGTCAGTATAGAGCTGATAAATCAAAAGCAAATTGGATTAATAGAACGACTGATACAAAAGCAGCCAACCTAAGAGAAGAAGCAATTTATAAAGATAAAGCACTTATTAGAAAAAAAGAAGTTAAAGAAGATCAATTAGGAAAAAAGAAGTTTGATATTTTAGTTAAAGAGCAAAAAACTATAGGAGTTGCTAAACTTGCTTTCTTTGAAAAAGGTATTGGTGGTAATTTATATAATACAGTTGTTGGGGATATTCTTAGACAATCTGGTAGGTCTAAAAATACAGTAGATATAAACTATGAGAATTTTATACGAGGTATTAGTGCAGATAGATTAGCTTGGAATAGAAGATTTGGAAATCAAATAATTAATTTACCTAGAGCGCATAAACCATCATTTATGACTTATGCTTTAGATGTAGGTATGGATATTGGTGGAATGTATATGGCTAATCAAGCACCTGATACTCCTGCTGATGGTTTTGACAATTCATACCAAGAATCATACGATTGGGAAGCGGATAAATAATGGTTAAGATAAATACAGATTTAGGAGTAAATGTTGAAATAGAAAACGCACCTGTTCCTGAAGCTGTAGGAAATGTTGGTTCAACACCTAATATTATTGGTAAGAGTAAATTTGAACAGCTTGCTGATACTTTTGCTAAAATTAATCCAAAATTACAAAAGATTGTTCAAAGAAATTTAGACGAAGAAAATTTAAAACAAGCTAATTTAGGTGCAGCTAAAATCAATGGTATGACTCTTGAAGAATCTAAGCTTGCTGCAAAAAAAGGGTTTCCAAATATTTATAATGGTTGGGCTAGATATGGAGCATACAAACAATATGCAATTAATTCTGTTGATGGAATGGTCGCAGATTTTAAAGATGAGTATATAACAAAAAGAAATGAGCCTAATTATAATTGGCAAGAGCATTATAACGAATTTAGTGGTAAGTATTTAGAAGATAAAGCTGATGATGAATTTTTCGCTTCAGCTTTTAATGACTCTACTTTAGCTTTAAGAAAATGGATTAATGTAAAAGAATTTGAGAAAGAAGAAGAAGCTTTAAAGTACAGAGTTATAGGTAATACGTCTAAAAGTATTCAATCTATACCTGAGAAAGTAGAACAAGCTCTTGAAGTTGCGTTCTATGAATCAAATCCTCCAATGACATTGGGTAAGAATTATCAAGAAAAGAAACAGAAGTTCTTTAAAGAAAATATGTCTAAAACTTATTTATCTTTATTTGAAAATATAAAAGCAAATAGAAATCCTGCTTTAACTTTAGCTGAATTTGATAATATTGTAATAAGTGAAGCAGAATTACACGCTTCTTTAGACGGTAGATTTTCAGCAGAATTTATTGAAATACTTACACAACCTAGACCAGATGGAACACCTGCAATAATTAATAATCCTAAATATCAAGATAGAGTTGTTAAGTTAGTAGATAAATTAAGAGACGCAATAGAATTACAAAATAATACTGCAAATTGGCAAATAGGTAATGTAGCTTCTATGTCTAAATCCGATAGAAAAGAATTAGGCGAAAGTATATTTGATAAAGAATACAGAATTAGAAAAAGTAAAGGATTTAGTGATGCTGATGCGTTTTTAGGTAGTGTAATAGCACTTAAAGATGGAATGAGACGTAATGAACCAATTACTCAAATTGTAGAGTTATTTCAAAAACCATTAAGTAGTGAATATACTGAAGATGCTAAATTAGCTTTAGAAGTTTATGCTGCTTTAGATAGATATGGAATGACAGGTATTTATTTTAAAGAAAATGATAAAAACAAATTTAAATTCTTTGTTGCTAATGTAAAAATGAAAGCTGGTAAAGACCCTAGAGATATTATTAGAGAAATGGGTACAATGGATTCTGTCTCTAAATCAATTTTAGAATTAAATACAGAAGATAAAAAGTCATTAAGAGCTTTAACTGGTAATATGGCTTATGCTCCTAATGTAGAATTAGTGGAAATGGTAGGTCAATATTTTAAAAATATTAATGATGAAGCTAACAATAATTTTATTCAACATACTCACGAGTTTATTGAAAAACACTATACATTGGTAAATGGTAGATGGGTAAGTAATTGGAAGATGCAACAATTTGGTGTCACTGCGGAAAACTATGATTCATTTAAAGTTGCTTCAATAGAATTATTAAAAGAGAAATTAAATAAAGAAAAGAATATAATTCAAGAAACAGATTTAGTTGGATTTTGGTATGATGAAACAAATACTGATGTTGCTGCTGGGTTTCCAAAACCAACAGGAGTTGATTTAAATGATTATGAGTTAATTGTTAATGAGGAGGGGGATACACTATATTTTAAATCAAATAAAGATGGAACTCCTTTGGAAGTACCTGCAACAGTTGAATATAAAAATGGTCAAACTGTTTGGTTAGAATTACCAATTAGTTTAGTCAAAGATAGAGTTCTTCTGAGAAACAAAGAAGCAGAAGAAAAAGCATATAAATTAAAAATGAAAAAAGATAAGAAAGCAAGAGAAAGTAAGAAGAAATGGAAAAAATTAGAAGATGCAGAAATGGAATTCTTTGGACAAGGACAAACATATAAATTTTAAAGGAGATTATGACTAAAAATATTAATTGGGAATTTATTGCAAGTTTAGAGGGCAAAGGTGTAAACGAAGGTTATGTACCAAGTGAAAACTCTGGTGTGACTGTTGCTACAGGTTTTGATTTAGGAACTAAAACTTCAGAGTATCTTGAAAATATGGGAATTTCTTCTGAAACAATAGATTTATTGTCTAGCTTTATGGGCGTGACTGGAGCAGAAGCCAAAGAAATAGCTCCTAATTTAGTTTTAAATGATGAGCAAGTTAAGGAGATAGATACAGCTAGTCATAATTGGTATGCAAATCAAGTTAAAAAAACTTATGAAAGTAAAGATTTTAAAGTACCTTTTGATGAATTATCTGAGGCACAAGCAACAGCAATTACTTCAGTAGGATTTCAACACGGAACAGCTTTTACTAGAAAAGATGGTTCTGAAATGAATTTTATTAAACAAGCTAGAGATGCAGATTGGGAAGCTCTTGAAGCTAACCTAAGAAATTTTGGAGATGACTTTAATACTAGAAGAAATAAAGAAGCTGATTTATTAGCTGCTGAAAAAAAAACTCTAGATGATAAGTTTATACCAATAGATATAACTAAACAGAAATATCTTTGGTCAGAATTACCTGATGTAAGTAGAGGATTGTTTTTAGATGGAGCATATAATTATAGTCAACTTCAAGAACATATAGCAGAGGGTAGAACTGTTAGTGCAGCACTGAAAGCATCTATTAGGGAAAATACAATATTTGCAAATGCTTATGATTTATTTGCTTCTCCTACATTTATTCAAGAGGAGGGTTTTAGTTGGGAAAATAATAAAGAAGAATTTGATTCTGTTATAAAAGAATATAATTTAAATCCTGAATTTGCAGATGGTTTAATAGGGGCTTTAAATGGGGAGCATTTAAAATTTTTAGCTGAGAAAGCTGCAAGACACCAAAAGAATGCTGAATTATTATCTTCTTTAGGTTGGAAAGGAATAGCTCTACAATTTGGTACTTTTATATTAGACCCAGTCAACCTTACTGGTTATGGTGCTTTAGGAAAAGTAATGAGAGGTACTCAATTCTTAACTGGATTAACTCGTAGACAACATTTTCTTAAATCAGGATTAGCTTATGGTACTATGGAGGGAGCTTTATATAGTCCAATAGCCCTAAATAACCCATCAATGGGTTTAAATGATATACTAATTGCATCTGCTTTAGGTGGCACTCTTGGAGGGGGAATATCGGCTTTAACTGCTAAAAACCTAAGGAATATTGCGAGTGCAACTCAAAAAGCAGACCTTATTGAAAATGGATTAACACCAACTAAACAAGCAGAAAATACGGTATTTAAAAATACTAAACCGTCTCAGAAAAACAAGAAACTAGAAAAAGATTTAAATGATACTTCATTAATTGATAATGTAGAATTATTCTTTCCAAAATTAAGAAATATTCCTTTCTTTGGATTTAGTATGACTAGATCAGGAACTCTAGGAACAAGTCTATCAAAGAAAGCAAGATTATTTAATTTTAAATCAATGGAAGATGCTGTTGGTTATAAAGACTTAAAAACTGGACAAGCTGCAAAACAAGATACAACAGTTGAAATGGCTAGAGATCAAGTAGTTATGCAAGCTCACAATACCGTCTATGGAAATGTAGGCGAAGCTATGAAAGCATATCTAAAAGAAAAAGGATATGGTGGGGTTAGAGGATTTTTTCAATTTGGTCTTAAAACAAGATTTATGCACGACACTAAGAGAGCTATAATAGCACTTAGTAAACGAGAAAAGAAATTTAAATTAACTAATGCAGAAGAACTATTATTAAAAGATGTTAATATTGTAAAAGCTGCTAATGCTTATGCCGATGGTTTTCAATTATGGGCTAAACTTTTAAAAGAAGCAGGTGTTGAGGGAGCTGAGGATTTAGCACAAAACACAGGTAGATTTTATGTACCACGAAAGGTTAGTTTTGAAAGTTTCTTAGCATTGGAAAGAAGAATTGGTGAAGATGGTATCGAAGATTTATTAACCCAAGCGATAGCTAAACAACAACCTTTAATAAATAGATTAGATAATCCTATTTCAAAAGGTGGGGAAGTTAAAGTTAAAACTGGAGAAATAAATCCAAAAACAGGTAAAGAAAAAACAACTAAAATATCTGTGACTAAAGCTAGAGCTATGGCACAAATGATAGTGAAAGCTGCAAAATATAATAGTCGTATGGGTGGTTTTGATATTGAACAACTTATCAAAATTAAAAATCCAGAAATGTTAAGAGAATATATTGATGATGTATTTTCTAATTTAAACAAATCACAAAGAGATACTTTATTTGATGGTTTAAGAAATCAAATTGATGTTCTTACTTCTGGTAGATTTAAAGAAAGAATTAGATTAGATGAAAACTTTGAAGCTACAATTAAAGGTCAAAAAGTTAGATTAGATGAAATATTTGAAAATGATGTAGATTTACTTTGGCATTCATATACAAATGAAATGGCAGGGTGGTATTCTTTAGCAGATAGAATTAATATAAAAAGTAGAAATGCTTGGTTAAAATATAAAAACGAATTATTTAATGATATTGATACTGTTTATAGAGACCCTGAAGCAGTTGGAGAGTTTAAAAAATTAAAAAATCTAACTCAAAGAAAAGCAGGTGGTAAATTTATAGCCCAAGAAGAAAAAGATACAATAGAAAGTTTCTTTAATAATCTTATGGGTAGATCAACAGAAGCAGGAGACCCTACTGTTGGTATGAATAAATGGTTAAGAGATTTAAGAAGATTTAATTTTGTTAGAGTTTTAAATCAAGTTGGTATTGCACAGCTCCCTGAATATGGAGTAGCTGTATCCCAACAAGGTTTTAGAGTTTTATTAAATGAAATTCCAATTTTTAGAAGATTAATTAGTAATGCCCAAGAGGGAAAAGTTGATGATACATTCTACAAAGATATGGCAATTATTGGTTCTTCTAATGGGGACGATTATCTTTATAGACAATATCAAGCTTATGATGTTTTAGATAGAGGTGTTTCCCAATTAGATACAACTAAAAAAAGTCTTGTATCTAAACCTGTTCAAAATGCAGCAGAAAAAGTCACAGGACACGCATCAGGTTTAATTGGTATTGACAGAAATCAAAGAAGAATAGCTATGAGACTTTTTGTCCATAGATTAGCTGAAGATTTAATTGATGTTTCTAAAAAGGGAACAATGATTAAAGAAATATCTAAAGGAAGATTAAATAGATATAGAGTTTTAGGTTTAGACGATAATGATTTAATAGCTTTAGCAAAAGAATTTAATAGTCCTAATGTAATAACAGAAACAACTGCATTAGGTAGACGAGTTTTAAAATTTGATTTTGTTAATTTTAAAGATCAAAATTTAGTTAAAAAGTTTGGTATTGCAGTAAATAGATATACTAAACGATCTGTCCAATATAATATGATTGGAGACACAAGTAGATTTTTCTCTGACAATGCTTATGGAAAATCAATGTCTCAATTTAGACAGTTTATAATGACTGCTTGGAATAAGCAATTTCTACACAATGTAGCTATGGGAGATTTTCAAACTTTCTCAATGTTTGCTTATACAATGATGATTGGTGGATCGGCTTATGTAGCTCAGGCACACTTTAATACTATTGGAATGAGTCCTAGTGAAAAGAAAGCATATCTTAAAAAGAAACTAGGAGAAAAAGGTGATTATACTAAAGTTGGTATGGCAGCTTTCCAAAGAGCAGGGTGGTCATCTGTAATGCCTCCATTTATGGATTTAATGTTAGGGCAAATAGCACCTGAATATAGATTTAATACTAGATCATCTGGTCAAGAAATGAATTTAATTACTGGTAATCCAACTTATGATTTAGGAGAAAAAGTATTAGGAGTTGGTGGTTCAGTTGTAAAGTCTTTATTTAATTCAGATTATAACTTTAGTAAACACGACTTAAATAGAATTATGAGACTTCTTCCATATCAAAACTTATATGGAGTAAATCAAACACTTAATTTTATTAGGGATCACTCAGGTCTCCCTGATAAAGGTAAAATAGGATTATATTAAAATATGGCGTATGCAATAGATACTTATACAGGTAATGGTAGCACTACCACTTTTAGTGTGACTTTCCCTTACATTGAAAAAGCTCACGTTGTTGTGACTGTTGATGGAACAACAAAAACTTTAACAACAGATTATACGTTTCCAACTTCTTCAACAATTCAATTTGTATCTGCTCCAGCAGCTTCAACGACTATTAAATTTACTAGGTCGTCAAATAGAACAGCAAGATTAACAGATTATCAAGATGGCTCTACTTTAACGGAAGCTACTCTTGACCAAGATGGAAACCAAACTTTCTATATGGCACAAGAAGCTATTGATGTCACAGAAAATACTTTAAATTTAGATGCTAGTGATTTATGGGACGCTACAAGTAAAAGAATTATAAATGTTGCAACACCAACAGGCACTAATGATGCTGCAACTAAAGCGTATGTTGATACTGTTGCTGGATCAGCGACAGCGGCAGCAGCTTCAGAAGCTAATGCCTTAACTTACAAAAATGCTGCCGAAACTGCAAAAACAGCGGCAGAAGCGGCTTTAGATACTTTTGATGATGATTATTTAGGAAGTAAATCATCTGATCCATCAGTAGATAATGATGGAGATGCTTTAGCAGATGGATCACTTTATTTTAATACGACTGATAATCGTATGAAAGTATATGATTTAGGTACAACTACTTGGAATTATGTTTCTCCTACTGCTTCAGATCAAACTAAAATTAATACAGTTTCAGATAATATTACAGCAGTATCAAATGTTTCTACAAATTTATCAGGAGTTAATTCTTTTAACGATAGATACAGAGTATCGAGTTCTGCACCTGCGAGTTCTTTAGATGTAGGAGATTTATATTTTGATACGACTGCAAATGAATTAAAAGTTTACAAATCTTCAGGTTGGGCAGCAGCAGGTAGCACCGTTAATGGAACTGCACAAAGATACACTTACAATATTACAGGCACACCAAATTCAGTATCAGGAGCAGACGCAAAAGGCGACACACTTGCTTATGATGCAGGATTTGTAGATGTCTACTTAAATGGAGTTAGATTATCTAATTCTTCAGGTTCATACACAGGAGACGTGACTGTTTCTTCAGGAAATTCTGTAGTCTTTGCAAATAACTTAGCAGCGGGAGATGTTGTAGATGTTGTTGCTTATGGTACATTTTCTGCGGCTTCAATAGCGGCAAGTTCAATTACTTCAGGAACACTTAACTTAGATAGAATACCAAGTATTACAAATGCTAAATTAGATGGTTCAATCGCTAATGATAAATTAGCAAACAACAGTATTACAATTAATGGTTCGGCAGTAGCTTTAGGTGGCTCAGTCACAGTTGGGGAAACTAAACCAACAGCAACTTCTTGCACACCAAGTACAATTACTAATGACGCAACTAATGTCGTTATTGCAGGAACTAACTTTACTTCAATACCACAGGTTTGGGCATTAAATACTTCTACAGGAATATGGTATTTAGCAAACAGTGTTTCTTACACAAGTGCAACTTCAATTACAGCTAACTTTACTTTAACTGTAGATGCACAATATAAAATTAGAGTAGAAAATCCTGATGGTAATGCAACACTTTCAGGTACAAATATTTTAACAGTTTCAGATGCACCTACTTGGTCTACAAGTGCAGGGTCTTTAGGTTCTATAGCAGGAAATTTCTCAGGAACAGTTTCTACATTATCTGCAAGTTCAGATAGTGCAATTACTTATTCTGAAACAACAAACGTATTAACAAATGCTTCACAAGCGAATTGTGCTTTAAACAGTTCAACAGGAGCAATCACTACTTCCGATTTTGGTGGTAGTTCAACAACACCAACAACTTACAATTTTACAATCAGAGCAACTGATGCTGAAAATCAAACTACAGATAGAACTTTTAGTTTATCTTCAACATTCGGTTCAACAGGTGGAGGACAATTTAACTAATGGCTAGCACACAACTTTTAAGAACACAGGAAACACCTACATCAACTAATAAATATACTTGGTCTGCTTGGATAAAAAGAGGAACAATAACTAATGGTCAAGTTCTTGTATATAATTATCTTGATAGCAATAATAGAGGATATGTTATGCTTGAAGGTGCTGATAAATTATTTTTCTATGATAAATATGGGGGTTCTGAACAAACTAATGTCTATTCAACAAGAGTATTTAGGGATACTTTTGGGTGGTATCACATTCATATTAAAGCAGATAGTACACAAGCAAGTGAAAGCGATAGATTTCAAGTTCATATCAATGGAGTTCTTGAAACTTTAAGTGGTAGTGGAAGTGGTACTATTATTAGTCAAAATGATACTTTAGGATTTGCAGGTGCTTCAGGTTGTTTAGTAGCACTTGGTAGTAATGCCGATAGTGTTGCTAATGGTTTTGATGGAATAATGTCTCACGTTCATTATGTAGATGGTCTAGCTTTACCTTATACAGACTTTGGTTCAACAGATGCAACAACTGGCGAATGGAAAATAAATACATCACCAACAATTTCAGATTATGGAAATAGTGGTTATTTTATGTTGAAAGATGATAATTCAGTTAATGATGACAGTGGTAAAGGAAATAACTTTGCAGTAACTGGTACACTTACAAAAACAGAAGATTGTCCAAGTAATGTTTTTGCTACATTTAATCCTTTACATAATACAAGTGCTACAATGTCTAATGGGAATTTGACGGCACAATCTACTAATTCAAATTATATTTCAGGTGTAAGCACATTAGGAACTAAAACAGGAAAATTTTATGCTGAATTTAAACTAATTGCTGAAGGTGCTAGTGGCGAAAGTGTTATTGGTGTGACAGCATTAGTTAGACCAACTTCTGCTATTGTTGCTCAAACAGGAAATTTTGGAATAAGAAATAATAATGGCTTAAACTATTACACATCAGGTGGTACTGCATTTACTGCCACATCTCAACACAACAATTTCACAGTTAATGACATTATTGGTGTAGCTTTAGATATGGATAATGGCAGAGTATATTTTTCTAAAAATGGTGGTTGGTGGAATGGTGCATCAACTTGGACAGGTACTTCACCATCAAGTTATATAACATTACAAACAGATATTTATGATGAGTTCTTTTTTGAATGTGGTGATGCGGCGGCAGGTCAAAATGCTAATTGGTCGGCAAACTTCGGCAATGGCTACTTCGGAACAACTGCAATATCTTCTGAGGGAACTAACGCATCAGGCATAGGAAAATTTGAATATGATGTACCAAGTGGGTACACGGCTTTATCAACAAAGGGGTTAAACGAATAATATGGCATATACTACAATTAATAAATCTACAGATTATTTTAATACTAAACTTTATACTGGAAACGGTTCTACACAAGCAATTACAGGTGTTGGACATCAACCTGATTTTATATGGGTCAAAGATAGGGATAGTACTAGACACCATTATTTAGCAGATGCAGTTAGAGGAGTTAAAAGTAGATTAAGAAGTGATGCCACTGATGAAGAATATACAGCAGGTTCTACTGATGGATTTGATAGTTTTGATTCTGATGGTTTTACTTTAGAAGCAGATAGTTCAAGTTTAGGATTAAATGAAAATGGCTCAAGCCAAGTATCTTGGAACTGGAAAGCAAATGGAGCAGGTTCAGCTAATTCAGATGGAGCAACTGCAACAACAGTTTCAGCAAATACTACAGCAGGTTTCAGTATAGTAAAATATAATGGAACAGGAACTAATACCAATTTTGGTCACGGATTAGGAGTAGCACCAAATGTTATTATAATAAAAAGTACATCAGGTTCACACGATTGGGTAGTTAATGGAGATTTTTTAGATTCAACTACTTGGCAACATAAAGTAATTTTAAATACAACTGCCGCAAAAGCAACAGCAGATAACTTTGATGATACAAAACCAACTAATTCAGTATTTTATTTGAATGGTTCTCATACAACAGTAAATGGAAGTGGCGAAGCTTATGTTGCTTACTGCTTCGCAGAAAAAACTGGTTATAGCAAGTTTGGTTCTTATACTGGTAATGGTAATGCTGATGGAACATTTATTTATACAGGATTTAAACCAAATTTTGTTATGACTAAAAAAGTAAGTGGTACTGCTGATTGGATGATTAGAGATAATAAAAGAGATTTTAATGGTCAATGGAGAGATTTATATGCAAACAATACAAATGCTGAAACATCACCAGATAGTAATACTCAATCAGAATTATTATCTAATGGTTTTAAATTAAGAATGACACATTCAAATCATAATGAAAGTGGTGGAACTTATATTTATATGGCATTTGGTCAAACAATGGTGGGGTCAAATAATGTACCCTGCACAGCGAGGTAATTATGACAAAATGTAGAGATTTAGCAGACATAGTATCTAATTTAAGTGCAAACGCAGAAAAAGCAGTTGTAGTTAATGCAGGTGGAACAGAATTAACATTTGGAGACGCAGGGTCTTCAGATTTATATGGATTTGTAAAAACGAATGGAACAGGTTCTCAAAAAGAGGACTTGGTACTTCACTATACAAATGGTGCAGACAACTTGTCTGTAGCAACAAATGATGGAACTCAATCAAATTTATATGATGAAAGTTTTGTCGCAAAAAGAGGACTTACGTTTACAGTAAATGCTGATGGCGAACTGACAACTACAGTCTAATTAATCAATAAAAATAAATAGGAGAAAAAAATAATGGCAACATTAAATTTAGGAAGAATCAAGCCAGTATTCAGAGGTGCATACGCAGGTGGCACAGCTTATGTAGTTGACGATATAGTCACTTCAGGAAATGAAACTTTCATTTGTATACAGGCTTCAACTGGAAACGCTACGTCCAACGCTTCCTATTGGACAAAATTAGCGGCTAAAGGTACAGATGGTACAGATGTAGGTGCTACATTAACAACACAGGGCGATATTCTTTATAGAGATGGTTCTGGTTTGCAAAGACTAGCAAAAGGCACAGCAGGTCAAGCACTTAAAATGAACACAGGTGCAACTGCTCCTGAATGGGGAACAGGAGGTGGTTTAGTATTATTATCTAGGCAATCTATTACTTCAAATGTCACATCAGTTGATTTTAATAATACAATAATTACTTCGGCTTACGATAATTATTTATTTATTTTTCAAGGTATAGATAATGCTGTAGGAGATGATGATATGGGTTTTAGAACTTCATCAGACAATGGTTCAAGTTATTCAACTATATCAGGTTCAGCTTGGTATATGAAACTAAATGGTAGTGGCACAGGACAAATTAATAACTATGCTTACCATATAGCGGCTTTAGATAGTAATGCAGATGCTAATGGGACTAATGGTTGGGCTATATTAAACAATGTTAATTCCACAGGTGCAGGTGACTACAAAACCTTTACAGGTTTCGGTACAGTACAAAATCACGGAACTGCGGCAGATAACTATGGTTATTCATCACAATCAATAGTGAAAGACCCTTCTGTTCTTAATTTTGTTGGATTTTATAATGCTTCAGGAAATAATTTAACTGATGGAATTGTAACTTGTTATGGATATGCACAATAATTTTAAAATAGGAGAATAATATGAAAAAAATGGTAAATGGCGAAGTTATCGAAATGACAGCAGAAGAAATTACTGCACACGAAACTCATTGTAATGAAAATAAAGCTACAAGAATTTCTGTCATAGAAGTAGATGCGAAAAAAACTGCTGACAAAGCTAGTGCTAAAACAAAGTTAATGGCAGGAGAAGCATTAACTGAAGATGAAGCTGACGCAATCGTACTCTAATTAATATTTGATAAAGCTATGGAGAGTACCTGTGGCAAGATGGCTTGCTTTTGCGACCACTATGTTAGGTACTTGGCTACTAACCAATACTAATATAGATTTATTCGCTTTAGGTTGGTTTATATCTGGAATTTCAACAGGAATGTGGGCATACTTTGGTTATAAAGATGGAGATGTACCACGAGCTTTAATGGAAGTATGTTTTGTACTTCTATGTATCAGAGGAGTAATAAACTTTTATTAAAAATTATGGCTAGAAAAAAACTCACTTCAAAAGAGTTCTCAGAACTTTCTACAGGAATACGACTTTCTTCTCACGAAAAATTGTGTGCAGAAAGAATGAAAGCATTACACGAAAGTATTTCAGAAATACAAAAAGAAGTTAAGAGTTTAAGACGAGATGTTGCTAAAGGAAAAGGGGCAGTATCAGCATTAGTTATGATTGGTGGCTTTATAGCTGCTATTATTGGTTATTTTTCTTTCGATGGCTAAAAAGAAAAAGAGTAATTTCTTAAACAAAGAACCTCACGAGACTAGATCAAAATTCAAAAAAACTTCCATATCAAAAAATCCCAGTAGAATTAAATGGAGTTCTATGAATAAACACAAGAGGAGACAACATAAGAAAAAATGAAAATAATCATAACACTTATAATGTGTTCCTATACAACAGGGGAATGTTTACCTCCTTATCAACACCCAACAAAATTTACAAATATGTATGATTGTCTTAATTTTGGATACAAAGAAGCATTAAGAAAATCAGAAGAAATTGGAAAAGAAGAAGTTAATAAGCACGGAATCTACATAAGATTTGCTTGCACAGAAGAAAAAGGAAAACCAAAAATAGATGCCTAAAAATAGAAATTATAAAGCTGAATATAGAAAATATCAAAGTTCTACAAAATCTAAATTAGATAGAGCTTCTAGAAATAGAGCAAGACGAAGATTAATGAAACTTGGAGCTGTATCTAAAGGAGATGGTAGAGACGTAGATCATAGAGATAAAAACCCTAGAAATAACTCTAGATCAAATTTAAGAATAACATCAAAAAAACTAAATAGAGGTAAATATCGTGTGGCTTAGTGCAATAAAATTGGCTATTAATGCTGGTAGTCATATATACAAAAAGAAACAAGAAACTAAAATGATGATGGCTAACGCCCAAGCTAAACACGCTGAAAAAATGGCTTCTGGAGAGTTAGAATATTCTGGAAAACTTTTAGAGTCTAGACAATCAGACTGGAAAGACGAGGCAGTCCTTATAATTTTAACGCTGCCAATTTTGGTGATTGCCTACGGGGTGTTCTCGGACGATCCTGCGGCATCAGAAAAAATTAAACAATTCTTTGAGCAATTTCAACAACTTCCAAGCTGGTTTACAAATTTATGGATTCTCGTAGTGGCGAGCATCTATGGTATTAAAGGAACTCAAATCTTTAAAGGAGGAGGAAAGAAATGATAAATATGATTGAAACAGTTGTATTAGAAGCAAAACATCTTTGGTCTGACCACAAAAAATTAGTGGTAGCTGCTGGTGTAGTTTTAGTTATTGCTATAATTCTATAAGTATAATGAATAAAATAATTAATTGGTTTAAAAATTTTTGGAAAAAGCAAGAAGAAAAAGTTGAAGAAGTTTTAAATATGCAATTTCCACAAGAAAATGAGGATCAACATTTATGTCCAAAATGTAGTAAAAACTTTGGGTGTATGTGTAATGATTAAGTAATATGAAAGTATCTGCCGAAACGGGTATTTCAATGCCTATTAAAAATCTAATCTCTATAGTTGGAGCTGTAGCGATTGGAGTATGGGCATATTTCGGAGTGGTTGAACGTATCAATAAATTAGAGTCAGATAATAAACTGATGCTAAAAGATTTAGAGAGTGCAGTAGAATTTTCAATCAAGTGGCCTCGTGGAGAACTTGGGTCGCTTCCCGCAGATAGCGAGCAATTTTTGTTAATCGAGGATTCCATAAAAGATATTGAAAAAATCCAAGAACAAATGGAATCAATGATGCACAATAAAGTTAATATTGAAAGACTACAAAAAGATGTAGATAAAATTTTAAATGATTTAGAAAAACTAAAAGATAAAGTGAGGGATAATGGAAACCATAACTAGCGGGATTATAGCACTTTGTATGTTTTATCAAGGTGGTATTATAGAACATACTTACGTTAAATCTCAAAAGATGTCGGACTGCTTAAAAATGAAAAGAACAGTTGAGAGAAGTGTAAATCCACAAAACGTAAGAATGGCTTGCGGAAAAGTAGATGCTGTACTAGAAGAATTTATGGGAGAAACTAAAATTGTTAAAATAGTTAAAGATAAATATGATTCAACAGGATATACTAAATAATGAACGATAAATTAATTACAGCATTATTAGCTATCTTACTAGCCTTAGGTGGTTGGAATTTATCTCAAACTTTCTCTCTTTCAAATCAAATGGTTTTAGTTAAAGAGAAGATAAATAATGTTGAAGAAAGCATACAGAAATTTTCTGAGAAAAAACAGAAGAAGAATAAAAAAAAGAAAAAGAAAAACTAAATGAGAATAATCTTAATTTTAGTATTCCTATTTTCAGTTGGTTGTAATAGGACAATTACTCCTGATACAACAACCGTAGAATACGGTACATCAGAAAATGGCAAAAATAAGACCACAAAAAGTATTAAACAAACTTTTAAGTGGGGTTTAAGATTAAATGGGATTAATACAAAATGAGTGAAAATAATACCGAAAAAAAATTATCAGAATTGCATAGCAAACTTACTGATACATTACTACAGAAAATCAGAGACCCTGAAGTCAAGGCTTCTGATCTAAATGTTGCTAGGCAATTTTTAAAGGATAATGGCATAGATTGTGTACCCACAGAAAACACAAATATGTCTAAATTAGCTGAGGAGTTGCCTTTCAAGCTCTCAGATGTTATACAAGGTAAAGGAGACCTAAAACAGTAAAGAAACTAAAAAGAACGCCTCCTGTGGCGTACTAATGGGTATAAAATGAAAGAGATAACCCAAGATTTCAGGAACTTCCTGTATCTAGCTTGGAGACACCTAAGTCTGCCAAGCCCTACTCCAGTGCAATTTGATATTGCCGATTTTCTTCAAAACGCACCTAGACGAACAGTAATCCAAGCATTTAGAGGAGTTGGAAAGTCTTGGATATGTAGTGCCTTTGTATGTTGGAACTTATTAAGAAATCCTAATTTAAAATTCTTAGTCGTATCTGCTAGTAAAACTAGAGCAGATGATTTCAGTACATTTACCAAAAGACTAATTACTGAAATGGACATACTAAAGCATTTAGCTCCTAGAGCAGACCAAAGGGGAAGTAATGTATCCTTTGATGTAGCTCCTGCTAGAGCAGCTCATTCTCCCTCAGTTAAGTCTGTAGGGATTACAGGTCAATTAACTGGAAGTAGAGCTGACTTCATTATTTCTGATGACTGCGAAAGTTTAAATAATAGTTTAACTCAAAGTATGAGAGATAAACTTACAGATAACGTTAAAGAGTTTGAAGCTGTATTATCTCCTAATGGTAAAATTATATTTTTAGGAACTCCACAGTCAGATATGTCGGTATATAACGACTTACCATCTAGAGGTTATAACACTAGAATATGGACTGCTCGTAAACCTGAATCTATGAAAATGATTAGGTATGGTAATAGACTAGCTCCTTTTATTACCGAAGAAAATGATTTTAAAGACTTTGAACCTATAGACCCAAATAGATTTGATGAACTTGAATTAAAAGAAAGAGAAGCAAGTTATGGTCGTAGTGGATTTGCTCTACAATTTATGTTGGATACCACTTTATCCGACAAAGAAAGATACCCTTTAAAACTAAGTGATTTAGTAGTTATGGATATTAGTAATGAAATAGCTCCAGTAAAAATCGCTTGGGCTAATAGCCCTGAATATGTCTGTGAAGATTTACCAAGCGTAGGTTTCACAGGGGATAAATATTACAAACCAATGTTTAAGTCAGAAGATTTTGGCGACTATAAAGGATCAGTAATGGCTCTTGATCCTGCTGGTCGTGGTAAAGATGAGTTGGGGATTGCCATAGTGAAACAACTAGGTGGTAATCTATTCGTGCAAAAATGCACGGGGCTAAGTGGTGGGTACACAGAAAGCAATCTCACTAAGATTGCTACTATGGCTCGTGATGCTAAGGTTAATATGATTATCGTAGAATCAAACTTTGGCGATGGTATGTTCACGCAGTTATTAAAACCTGTAGTACAAAGATATTATCCTTGTACTATTGATGAGGTTAATCATACTAAACAAAAGGAACTGAGGATAATAGATACTTTAGAACCTGTAATGAATCAACATAGGTTAGTAGTCTCTCCTCAGCTTATACGAGAGGACTTTGATACTAAAGACCCAAATTATCAGTTATTTTATCAACTGACTAGAATAACTAAGGATCGTGGGTCTCTTAGGAATGATGACCGATTGGACGTTCTCTCAATAGCTGTAGCTTATTGGGTTGAACAAATGGCTACAGATGCCGATAAGTCTTTAGAGGATCACAGGGATCAACTTTTGAAAAGAGACCTAGAGTCGTTCTTAGAGGGAACTCTAGGAAGAAAAGGAAAAGGCGACCTGTGGTTTTAAGACAATCAGGGCTACAACTAACTTATAATCATTCTAAACTGCTTCTATAGATATATCTATAGTATTATATCTATAGTATTAGTAGTAGTATTATATCTATTAGATAATATCACTGGGTATACCCACTGGAGTTAGTAAACTAATATTACTATATGTTGTGGTATTTGTGGCACAAGTCTACCAATTCCACAAAATACGGTAAATTAGCTAGTATTGACGCAAGAGCTAAACGACAGATATTTGTCGTCTGCCAAGTTGAGTTGTATTTATGCAACACTTTTGTTTTGTTAAAAAAATCTGAAAGGGTATCTCGGTTGCGTTCACTGTCGAAAAACCCCCTGCAACCCTGAGTTGTACTCTTTTTAGTTGCATTTGAAATTGACTAATAAAGACACTAACAACAACAAAGGATATACAATCCTTTTTATATCTATTGTTATTACTTAGGTTTATTTTTTTCAGGTTTCTTTAAGTGGCAAGGCGTATCTGTTTTTTTCTGAGAACTCGTTAAGACTTATTGATATTGCTTAACGAGTTATAGACTTATAGACAATGAACTAAGGGTGATTTGTACTCGGTCTAATATTAATTATAACCTCTATCTCAGTTTCATATAGACTATGTTTATCTATAAAGTCATCTAAGGTATAATCTAAGTCTTTTAATCTTATACCTTGATTATGACTTATAGTTGTAGTTAGTTGGTTTTTCTTTTCTTTACCTCTACTCCAAATACTTCCATAAGCATTGAGAGAATATTTATCAACGAACATTTATTATCTTACCTCACTTTCTTACTCGTTTAAAACTTGCTTAAACTTTGGACATCTAAGCAAGTTTCTGATTTTTAACTAATCTTAGAGATATTCTCCTGAGAGTGTACTTCCTCAGGTTTCATAGATTTAGTTAAAACCTGAGATTTATTCTCGTTGTTTAACGAGTTGTCCTCAGGTTTTTTTGTAGTCATCTCCTCAGGAAAAGGAAAAGACATCTGTCTAGTATCTTCCTGAGTTTTCTTTTTTCTTAATGGTCTAGTCTTAGTTATCTCAGTAAAAGTAATATAAACTTTTTTTACCTTGACCTGACCTTTAGACTTAACCTCATTTGTTAATCTGTGTTCATCTGAAACAGATTTTTTATTGTTTTCTAGCATTTATACCTCACTTTCATTATTGCTAGTTGTCGTAGGAATAACAACACCATTTGTTATAGGAATATTAGACCTTATATTTACTGCTCTAACTTTCCTTATTCTTAGTGGTGTTGCCAATTTCAATTCAGGTATATTAAACTCAATATTTCTATATCGTTTTTTATACCTTAGCTGAAAACTATTAATTTTTTTGAAATTATTTATTTCTTTTAATTTCTTTTTTGTAATCTCAACATCTTTAGGTTTATTCTTTAATATAACATTTAACGAGAATTGATACAAAATCGGGTATTGAGATTTATTCTCGGTAAGCCATAAGACATAATCAAGATAATCACACTTGTTATTAATTCCTGAAGATAAAACACAAGTCGCTAAACTATGTACGAATTCCATATATCTATAAATAGTAGTAGCTGATAAATTGCCTTTAAATATTCTGAATTCTAAAGTCTTAGGATTGTCCTCGCTATCATTATTAGTTGAAAAGGTACTTGTATTTAATGCTGAATATCTATCGGTGTTTCTAGTGTATTTAAACCATTGTCTAAATGTTCTATCCTCAGTACGAGAATAACTATTATTAGAGTTGTTTAAATCTCTACCACCTACCGAACAAATATAATTATAGTTATCTGTTTTATTTATAAAGTATAATAATTTAGCAATTTGATACTTAGTAAATAATTTTCTAGGAATATGTATATGAATTCCAGTTTTACTATCTTTATAACTTGATAAATACTCTCTTACTCTATCCTGAAATTTAAAATAATAATCGGTGTGTTTAGCATAGTCTAAAGTCATAGGAACAATATTAATTTCAATTCCTCTATTTCCTAAACTTGCGTCATTTTTAACTACTCCTGTTCCTGAGAGTATATCTTCCTCTAATAATTGATTAATTTTATTCGGACATCTAGGGGTTTTATTACACTCAATTTCTAATCCTAAATATAATAAGTTATCCTCGTTTTTCTTTTCATATTCCATTAATGCCTTTGGTAAATTATCAACAACCTTAAAGGAATAATCTCTCACTCTATTTTTATTACTCATAAGATTAATACTCGGATATTTTTTAATAGTGTCTTTATCTGTACTCAGGATAATTGTATTTTTACTTGTTATCCATATTCCTTTAACTCTTAATAATTTATTTGTTGAGTTAATTTCTAGGTTTAAATAGTGTGGTCTAGTATTTCTTCTATTCTCTAAAGGTAATTCACAAAAATTATTATTAATCATTAACTCACTATCATTAGAAATATATCCTGAATAAAACAAAGGAATTCTGTTATTCTCGCAAGTCTTTTTTAAATATTCCATATCACAACCTTTATAAAAAGAACTCATTTGAGCATTACGAAAATAAAAACCTGATAAAGTACATTGAGAAACTTTAGTCGTTTGGTTTAAATCCCACTCTAAA
>VTLG01005778.1_pt1 | contig 41265 bp, 49 predicted proteins | sample 4694571 | NCBI WGS metagenome assembly VTLG01 (sample SAMN12604809, study PRJNA352737) | marine metagenome | biome: ENVO:00000447; feature: ENVO:00000209|ENVO:00000569|ENVO:01000036; material: ENVO:00002151; isolation source: viral sequences binned using virsorter ...
ACTTGGTTCATTGGCGAATGATGATGCTAGTTTTCTCCCATGTTCAACTCTACTGTTTTGATTACCTAATTTTTTCTTTCTTTCATCAACTTTTTCTAACTTTTTTATCTCCGAATATGTATCTCTAGCCTCTGCACTTGTGAACCTATGCCCCCCGGTTAAACCTAATGGACTTCCCATCCATCTACGAATTTGCCTGGTCATCCATCTATCAATAGTTGGTATATCTGAGACTCCGCTATGATTTAACCAATAAGCTCCTATTTTGGGACCAAAGATCTCTGCCCCGTATTTATTTTTATCACTTATAGCGGTATCCTTGGGTTTTGGTGTACCTATTTCCTTAGAAATCTCTAGTAACTTTTCCCCTGTCATTTTACTCATTAAAAACTCTTCAACTTGCTGAGTATCTCCCCCAAAATGGTCTAGTAACCCCATATATCTTTTTACATTTACATCTGTCCCTTTTAGTACACCTGTAAATTTCTTAGTCCCATCTTCATCTACTGACCAAAACCCTAGCTTATTAACCCCATCACTAGGATCCCTAGCTTCAATCAATGGGTTTGAGCCTTGTTTTTCCCATTCTTTTGTAAGAGCAATAGCCACATCAAGGTTTGCTCCGGGATCATTAGCTTGGCTAAATATTGTAGTAATAGCTTTAAATCTATTTTTTACATCTAGGTCTGCTAATTCCGGTAGTTCTGTTTTTATTAATTTATCTAAAGACCTTGTCCAACTATCCCTATACCAATCAACAGATATATTTACAAGATCCTGTTTTGCCTCATTGTCCCAAAACTCAATTAACTCAGAAGTTCCTACCTCTCCGGCTCTATCAATAACTCGGTCATGATGTTCCTTTGTTATTTTAGCACCCTTTCTTGATATATCTTTTAATCCTCGCTCCTCTTTCATTTTCTCTGCTAAAGCCATACCGACCTCTACAGGTTGAGCAAGTTTTCCCTTTAGATTAGTGAACTCCTGTACAAATTCCATTAATGCCTCGTCATCCGGGGTATTAACCTTATCTCCTTGATCTACCGCCTCTCCTATTATTGTTGCAGTTACTCCGGGTATAGCAAAAGCAGTAAGCTCTACCGCCCATTGCTCCATCGAGGGCAATTCCCATTCTTCTAGACCTACAGACATTCTAAGGGTACTACCTAATCTCTCTTCCATGAATTCTTCAAATATTCCATGGTAGCCAACCTTTTCTAGCATCTCCATTATTTCAGTATATGTCTTACTTGGGTTTGTCTTTTTAAAACTTTTTATTAGTCCCTTTTTTATAGCTTGGCTTTTTACGACATCCGGCAATTTTTTAAATAAGCCACCACTATGTTCTGATAAGAATTCAATGGTTACATCTCCCCAAGCATGACGAAAGGCTTTCCACGGAGCCATCCCCTCATTAAAAACGAAATTAGTCAATTTACCATGTTCATCTATTTCTACCCCATCGAACTCCGGTAAGGTAAGCTCTTTATATTTTAGAGCTATTCTAGGAGATCCAACAAAAGTACCCTGTAATAGAGCATCAGCAGTAGCCGGGAATACTTTTTCAACTGCTGTTTTTGTTATAGCATTTTTATTAATAACCTTTGCTAATTTTTTCTTAAAGCCATCTGTCACAATTTTACTTATTTGTTTCTCAAGAGCTTTAGCTATGGTTTTTCTTCCTAATGTTACTGTCCCTTTTGTAGCAAGTATTTCCCCACCAAAAGATGGTAATTCCCTAAGTATTCCGGCAACCTTACCCATGAATGTCATATCTTGGTTTTGGTAATCAAGATATTGTATTAACATTCGCACATCTTTCTGACCAGGCTCCGTAGAAAAATAATGTTCGCCTAAATTATGTGCTTGAGGATCCTCAATTCTGTCTACGGCTTGTTTTAAATCAACAAACTTTTCAATTCCATGTATACTTCCAAAAAATGGAAGAATATTGTATTTATTAGCTTGTGGATGAGTTGACATTATCACACTCATAAAGTCCAATGGTTGGGAACCAAATTTGTTTGACATATGCATATATAATTCGTCATATGTCAAAGCACCTGTTTTTTTATTCTGCTCAATTATTTTCCTAGCTGATTCTTCATGTGCTTGGAAGTGATGAAGTAATAGATTTTCTGTCCGTTCAGTTTCTTTGGCATTTGAATACTGATTCTTTACTTTTTGTGTAGGTTGCATCCTGTTTTCAAGATAATCTTTAACATCGTAAGCCTCCGCAAGATGTTTCTGAAAAACAATTCGCTCTTCCTTGGTCAGTGGTGCATCAAAATTCTCATCATTCTGTGACCGCCTATAATTATAAGCCTCCTCATAGCTTTCAAACTGAATTCCATTGTACTCATGGAGAAAACCACCAAACTCTGTCTTGACTTGCTTTATAGTGTCCGAACTAAACTTCTGTTCGTAAGGTGTTAGGGTATCTTGTTTTGTTGTAGCCATTAGGTAATGTTTAGGTCGTAGAAATCAAGGACTTTTTTCATATCGAATTTTTTGAGATTGTCACCGCCTGGATTTTGAAATTGGTTTTTTATTGGTTGATCAACTTGATTTTGAACGATACTTTGATTCATGTTCATATCACCCCCTAGCATAGCGAGATCTTTGATTTCTCCATACTTTGCTTTTGGTATTAATGATTGATGATCTGGTTGCCCCGGTGTGTCTTGATACCATACACCTTTAGAATTCTTCTTTACAGGCATATTATTAAAAGTTCCCGTAGTAGAATTATCTAATGTTTTTACGGGAGGTTGTGGTGCTACAGGCTGATTTGTTTGCTGTATTTGGTTATTAATACTAGCTTGTGGATTAGCCGGGACTTGATCAGTAGGTAAGGAGTTAGGGTTGAAATTTTGTTGAGCCGGTGGCTTTGCAGTTTCTTTTTCTATTATTTTGTCTAGCTTTTCCTTTTGAGCATCTGTTTGGACGAGGCTATACTGCCTATACTCATCCATAAATGTTTTGATCTTCTTGCTTGGAGATTTTCTTTTCTCATATGCATTCTCTATTTCTGTGTCAATTACCTTTATCTTATCATCCCATGAAACTATTTTTTTAGCCTTATTTCCGGATATTCTATCCATGGCATCAGTTAATTGTTTTTCATATATACCCTTTTGAGTATCCCACATTTTTTTCGATTTAGCATCACCAATTATCTCTCTTTCCTGTAGGAAATTTCCGGTGTATTCCTCCGTTTCAACACCTTCCGCATTTTTCCTTTTTAATACTTCCGGTACTTGATATACCCTTACCCATGTACCCGGTTCCTTTTGAGATTCTTCTAATGTCCCACTATAATAATTATCTAATGAGGCTTGTAGATCATCAAGAGCCTCTAGGTCCTCTGTTTTACTTTTGACAAAATTGTTTCTTCTTTTAATTGATGATGTCGTGGATTTGTCAATGACCTCTATTTCATCAACCATGGATTGTATATAAGTGTCGTAAGCCTCTAAGGATTTCTCATGTAATTCTGCATTATGAGTTTTTTTAGCCTGTTCTAATGCCATAAAAACAATTGCCTTAGATTGAGCTTTTGTCATTTTTGGAGTTTTTGCCATTATGTCCCCTTTATTATGCTTTCTATATGTTTCTGTAGGTCTATATTGTCTCCATACCTTAACATCGTTGCTAATGCATCGCTTTTATCTTGTTCTGAAGATCCAGTATCGCTAAAAATAGAAAAAGCATCATCGAACTGATTTTGTGCATAGAGGCTATGTCCGAAGTCCGCAGAGCTAAAAACAAGTTGAGCAAATGAATCTCTTATGCCTTTTTTATATCCAATATTTCTTATTTCTTTTCCTTGTCTCGCTTGGTGTAGCATATCTTCAGCTTGGCTTACCCTATTTTCTTTCCGTTGACCGATTTGTAATTGTGTATCCGCATATTTTCCGGATAATTGAATTCTAGCTTGTTGATTCTTTAAAGCTATTTGTTCAGCTAGGTCAACTAATTTTTTATTTGATTCAATATCTATTTCTTGAGATATCTTTTTTGCTACAAGACTATCGTCCATATAACCTTGGGTTTGCCCAAGATATGTTTCCCTCTGAACATTGCTCCTATCGGCTAACACTTTTGAGGTATCCCTTAATACTTCCTTACCCCTCGTTGGATCATCCATCTGTTTTCTCAAATTGGCGAGGGCTGCCTTCTCAAATTTTGTTGTCTGTTTCGCTTCAGATAATCTTTTTTGTGCATAATCTATATTTTTGTTCATCACACCTTGGGATTCATCTCTAGCCTTTTTAGATGAATAATAATTATAACCGGCTCCCAAAACTGCTAATCCTAATGATACTGGATCTGCCATTTTATTTCTCCTTTGTCATCGGTAGGCTAAAAAGACTACCGGAAGTATCTTTAAAATAGATAGTAGCATTCCCATTCCCGTCCCTATATAACTTTATTTCATCAGACATCATTGAATCTGATGTAGGTTTTGTACTACTCTTATTAATTATGTTACCCTCCATATCGTTTATACTTTCATACATTGACGATAAATTTTTATCTAGCTCTCTATCGCTAGTATCAAACTTCGGCATTATTGATATCCCACCTCTATTTGGTGTATCTCTATATCGTTATCTGTTGCCATCGCACTTGAAACAATATTTATATTCATATACTTACACCGCAAACCGACTACAGCTTCTTTAGTTTCTAATTTTCCTTGGGTTGGTGGAAATGTTATTTCCTTAGATTGGTTTTTCTCATTCATGATCTTTACAAGGATAGGTTTATCTGACCTGTACCTAATTGAAACTGTTCTAGCAAAACCATAATCATCCATTTGAGCTAATTGAATATCTTGAGTGGTTAATTCTATATTTAATTTCTCAGTATTATCTCCATGGGACTCTACATCTTGCCATATAAATGCCCTATCGGATGAAGTTAAACTTGGAAATCCCATTATATATTTATTTTCCCCTGTGGCTCCTGTACCGGGATTAGTCCACTCTGATTGACATATATTTACACCATCACCACTATCGACCGGAGCCTGTAGGGTTATGTCCTTTCCCCAATGATACCATAAATTTTCTTGATCATCTGACCATCCCTCACCAAAACCGGGATAGTACAATGGCAGATCATGTATGGTATTCAATTCCCCCCATTGTTCAATACCTCCATTTGTTAATAAAATAGATAATCTTGCATAACAGGGAAAGATATTGGATGGAATATTGGCTTGGCTATCAGCAGTAAAGAAACTGTACCCATCAAGATCATACCAAACATTAGCATCCGAACCATTCCACATCTGAGCATCAATTACCTCATAGTGGAGATCGTTTTGAGAAAACCAATTCTCATCAGAATCCACATTTTCCCAATCCGGATTTCCATTTACATCTAATTGATTCGTGTATTTAATAACCGCATGGTCACACATAGTTAATTCAATATTGAATCTTGGATAATATTCATTTACTACTTTTTTATAACAAGCTAATTCAAATTTCTTTACTCCGGGATTCATATGTAGCCTCCCGTTCTTCATATTATCCCCAATGCTACTTACAGGATATTCCACATTTGGATCCCTGTATATAATTTCATTTTCATCTGTTCTACCTGTATTCGCCTGTCTTTGTATAGACTCAATTACATACTGATATTTATGTAGTGAACCAACTGCCTCTACATATCCATCACGAATACTTGATCCTGTTTTAGGGTTTTCTACTGTACCAAAAGGTTTAAGAGTAACCTTTACAGTTTCCCCTAATGGTGGAAATGCTATTATGTTTCTATTTTGATACAGAGTACCTGTTTCTGTTATAGCGGTATGAAAACTGAATATGGAATCATCTCTAGATACAGGTGACTCTGCAAATAAAACATTAATTTCTTTATCATCCTCTCCGGGTTTATATGGATAACCTAATTGCATAAAACCATCCACGATAAGACAGATATTATTATTATCATCCGTAATCTTTATCGCTCTATTTGTATTTCTAGATTCTTGCGGAGCTAATGCACCGGGTGAACTTGCTCGTAATTGACCTGTCGCACCCGTAGAGGTATTAAGGTCATCTATTAAAACAACTTCTCCGGGTAGATCGGTATAAGTTCCGCTACCTCCAAAAGATGCCTTTACTATATGATCACCTACCGATGGCATTATTCAGTTGACAGGTTGTATTGAGCAGAATATTCAGTTGATCTTCTACTGTCAATAAATGTTTTTTTATTATCTTTACTCATAGTCATAAATGATGTTCTAGCTATTGCATTAGTTTCTGTCCATACCGGGACACCACCCTCGTATTCCATCACATACACAGATCCCATTTTTCCTAATTTCATTAATAGTTTTCGTTCAGCAGGATCATAAACAAGCATTGATTCAGAGTGATCAGAAGTAGAATACTTCCTGTATATATTTCTAATGGGATGGCTAATATCCTTTAATGTAAAATTTGGAGTTAGCTCAAACACATTTTTATCTGAGCAGAAAAAGATTGAATCCTCTGAATTTGCTATTCCATATTTAGAAACCACTTTCACATTTTTTAAAGTTTCTTTTATAGAATAAGAGCCGGGATCTGACCGGGGTATATTTACTCTGAAGATTCCATTTTCCCCAAATACCACTAGATTATTCATTAAACTATTTATGCCCATTATCTTTCCACCTTGGACATCAATTAATTTTATAAAATTGGTTGTTGGGATATTATCATACTGACTTAATTCTGAGTACATGAGAGCATTTGAATGCTCCTCGACTTCTCCATCTAATGCAGTTATCTTCACATCCCCAACCCAATTTCTATTTCCATATATATGCTGAACTTCATATTTAACATTATTGTTTTGGTTTTGGAAAGGATGTGACCTGTTTTGAGACCTACCTGTGTCATAGTAAGTAAGGCTTACTTTATCATCCCCTGTATTAGAATCCCCAATACCGCTAGGATCAGAAATGGTAACAGCTAAATTATTTACATACATAGGGACATTGTTTTTAAATATGGTATAATTCCCTGTGTCTTTTTTCTTACTTGGAAAGCTGTTCCCGGCAACCCTACAAACCATATAATATTCTTGATATAATGCATGGTTTTGAATCTCAGAAACTGATGATGTGTAATGATTATTTTTTAATACATGACTATTCGTAATTACATCATGGTAGGTTGCTCCACCATTTTCATATTCAATGATACAATTATCTAATTCCCCATCATAATTAACACCGGATGTGATTGCCGTTCCTCCTAATGACTTTACAATAATAATATTCACACCACCATAAAGTCCGCTACCACTATCCCTTATTTCTGACCTGTCTTTTCCATCCGTAGAGTCATAGGTTTCCCATCTACCATTGAAAATATCCGGTATCCATCCATCGGTAGAAACATTAGAAGATGTAATATGTTTAAACATTCCCTGTCCGGTAGTATCATTGGCAGTCCTATGGAAATCATTATTTACATCGATCTCATGTACATGATTGTATGGCTGATCCTCTCTTGCCGTATTAATCGATTTATAACTGATCTCGCAATCTTCTTCCTTATAATTTTCAAACAGGAAAGCAAAATACTGAGTTGTCTCTATATTTTTATCCCTTACTATAAATTGATGAGGATCTAAAGTATGGATATCGGCAGTTACACCATTTCTATCACTAGAGTCTGTGTTAATTGGTACAGTATCTATTAATCGATAGGACGGCTTTGTCGTAAAATCAACAGGGTTTATATTTGCCCTGTAGACATTTAATCTTGTGATCCTAGGATTCCATTTACTATTCGTAACATATGGACCTCTGACTCCAACTACAGCCGTTCCCTCTGCTTTCGGTTGCCCTACCGGGGCATCACCAAAAGTCACAGTTGGGGTACTTGTGTAGCCTGTACCATTATTTGTCATAGTTACCCCTGTAACTGCTCCAAGAGTTAAAGTTGCGGTTGCCGTAGCTCCGGAGCCACCTCCTCCGCTTATCGTAACAGATGGAGGATCTGCATCAGTTCCATAGTTCCCCGGAGATGTAATGGTGATTGAATTCACCTGGTCCTTAGATTTCTTTTTTGTGGTCAAAGCTATATCTTGTAGCCGGACTTGAACTGTTGAACCTGTAGGACTACTAGAGGGATCAAACTTGCCCTCTAATGGATAGTCATTTTCCTCTGAGTATGTAGATGTTTTTCTATCCATAGTGGCTTTTGTATTATGCCTATCTACCGCAACCACATCGTTAACACCGCCAACCACATTACTATCAAATTCTATAGGAGCTTCTTGGTCTCCATCAAAAACAGGAACAATTCTATACTTGTATTGCCCACCTGTATTTCTAATATTTCCAACTAATTTATTTTTATAAACATAGATACCATCAGTATTATTACTAGCACCCGGATCAGCTGATCTATGATTGACATCCGGAACAATAGAAACTCTATGTAGCCTAAATGGAAGATCAGTTGTTCTTATGGGACGAGCAGTATCTACCCACCACCCACTATTGGCGGTATCGAGATTATACCAATTGGTTTTATATCCGTAAAAAAATTGCCGAGATGTTATATACTGTATGCTAATAGCATCGGAACCTGTTCCCGGAGATATTCTAACTACATTTCCATCATCATGTACTGCATATTTATCAATTGTACCCGTAAAAGTATGGATAGGGTTTGTGGTTATATTTGATTCATCCCCCCAACTATCATTATACATATAAACTTTTTTATTACTACCAATCGCAAACCATACATTATTATCATTATTAGTGACATCTATAAAATTGTGAATATATACTATTCCCCTATCTATTGATTTTATATGATCTCTTCTTTTGCGACTTACTAAAGTACCATGCTTATCAATTCTGAAGTTTTTTAAAACCTTGGATGCAACTCCTCCAAGATTGGCAGGATCTGAGTTGGTTACTAAGCCACCATTAAAGGTATCTATGGTAAGATATCGTTTTGCCATTATAAAACATCTGCTACTTGCATCGGTCCTACAAAAGTTTTACTATGATGAATCGATGCTACTTGCTCCCGTTGTTGAAAATATCTTCCCATTGCCCTGTCTGAATCTTGAAAATCACCGAGCATTTCATAAATTTTTGCCTGTGCATAATCAACTAAGCATTGATGGAATATTCCCGGGATCACAGGAGATAATCCTGTTTCCGTTGTCTCGTTGTAATTGGTTCCCTTGGCTTTTGCTCTACCACCAAATCCTAGGTCATCCCAATTCGTAACAATGTCTGACCAGGTGTAACCAAGTCCATATGGAGAATCCCCGGTGTATGCATTTTCTTCCTCATCTATTACTACAATATCTTCATTATTCATAAACCCTGTAGGGACCATATCAGCCGTAGCTGTAGCTTGTGTGGAATACCCACCACCTGTAATAGTGATATTAGGTGCGGATGTGTAGCCGGAACCTTTATTTGTTACATTAATAGCTGAAACCTTATTAGCTGTAACTACTGCCGTGGCGGTTGCACCGGAACCTCCGCCACCGGAAAAGTGTACAACAGGCACAGAGGAGTACCCGGCTCCATCATTAGTAATGTCAATTTTTGTCACACTACCCCAATTGGTAGGCTTGACCATATTGTAAATAGTCAATGTTCCTGTTTTATCTTGATTGCCCTCATTCTTATCAACTACTGCTGTTATTAAACTTGTTAATCCTTTTATCTTATCCCCTTTTTTAAATGTCTGAGATAGTAGTCCGTCATAATTCAAATTGAAATGGACATTGCTTGAATTATATTTCTCAGCTAATGCATGATATCTCATAGTCACGATCTGTGTTGATTGAGGATAGGGAACCAAAACCATTTTATTTCCCTCTACACTATAATAGATCGGAGTACCTGTTTGTATAGAATGACTATTCTTATTAAATCTTGTATTATGCCCTTTAGGTTCCCATGGAAGTAATTGTACCCCATTGCATATAGGAGCCTCTGCTAATTCAATAAAGTCTGATGGAAGTTCAATATATTTTTCAACCTCATCAGTTGCTAGGGCAGTAAAATCCCTTTCATAACATCTTGCAAATAATGAAAGGTCAGTTTGGGCATCCTCTAGGAATGTTAGAGATTCGGCTTTATAGTTTCCACCGAATGGGAGCGTAGCTCTATTTTGTAAGTTAGACCAAAGCATAGGAAGATTATTAACCCCCTAAAAAATTAGGGGGTTAATAAATTCAATCAGCTATTAGTACGCTGTTGGTAGGTTTCGGATTCTACTATGCATTCTCCGTGAAGAGACACATAAAGCACCCATCCATAACAGTTTTCCAACCGCTAGATCTTTGTCAATTGGTTTGATCCAATCTTCCCAAACAAAATTTCTTTTGCGATGGTGTTTGAATCCAATGTATTTCGTGTTTAGGAAATAACAAACATTACCCTCACCGGCTGACTCTAATGCTTGATCTATAACGACAGGTGTCCCCCTGTATAGTAAATTCTGAAATCCAGCGTCTGCTAAAGATTTTGAACTTGCACCAAAGCGTTTTTGATCAGTCAATGTCTGTTCGTATGCATCATACACTACTTGACTACAAATTATCAAATTTGGGACATCTGTTCCGATCGTCACTTTACCATATGCTTCTCTGAAGTTGTTTTGTATATAAGCACTATCAGTAGAATCAGTAAGATCACTGAAAGATGGATCAGCATCACCGCTATCCATAACTGCTTTATCAAAACCACCTTGCCAAGTTGCTACATCAGTAGGATCAATGCCACCAAGGACATTAGAAGATGTTCCTGTTTTAGTGATATGTTTTAGTCCGGGGAATCTCTTTTGAGATGATGAGGTATCGCCTTGATCACCATAAAGACCATCTGCGAAAAGATCTCTCATCGATCTCTCGACATTCTTCATTTTCGATTCTAATAGATCGACAACTTTCTCCGGTCCATCATTTGTATGCTCTTCAAGACCTGTAATCTGAGCAGTTGAATAGGCTTGTACCCACTCGTATTCTGCGGCTGTAATGAAGTCCTTGTGACCATATGTCATTGCATCTGTTCCGGCATAGAAAGAAGATGATGCCGTTCCACCTACATCGTCCAATTTATCGTATTCGATAGGTTGACGAACCCTATAACCACCGCTCACAGGCTTTGAATTTCTGAGCATCTTGTAGGTCAAAACATTTGACTTGAAGATGTTGTCCACTAGAACGGGGATATAATGGTTCCTTGTAACCGCATTTAACTGCGGAATTGATATTGCCATTTTAAATCCTCCTTAAAAGGTGTTTTATTGATTTATCTCACTTATTCATTCCCAAGTAAATCATAATTCTTGAGAACATAATCCCTAGCCTGGTCGTAATCTTTTGGGATCATGTTGGGAGCCGTATGGTCCCCATCATCTCGACCTTTAGCATCCGGGATGTCTTTCAATGTTGATGCTTTATTAAAAACATCAACCGCCTTTTTTATTGCCGAAGTCTCAGCAGAATCAAAACGAGCGATCTTATATGCATCCGCAAGAGGTAACATTTTTTCGATAGCAGTATCGACAACTTCTTTCAAGGCTTCTTGATCACCATCTAATTCCGGGTAATCTTTTTGCAATTGTGCAATGTCCTTTTCTAGTTCTCTCTCTGCTCTCATTAAGCGGACTTCTTCAAGTAGCTCGTCACGATTCTCCTCTACAGGCTCAGACTCTGTGGTCTGCTCCTCTGTTTCGGTGTTCTGTGTATCTGCATCATCAAAGGCTACAGAAGTTTCTTCAAAGAATGGATGTTCTTCACCTAAGTAATCTTTTAGCAAATTAACAAGATCCTCATTGCCTTTTAATTCATTGATCTTTTCGATCTCTGCATTAAGAGATTTTTTCTCGGCTGAAAGCCGTTGAGCCTCTTGAGTATTCTTTGCTTTCCAATCACTATTATTTTTAGCATCGCCAAGGGCGGACAAGATATCCTCTGTAGAATACTTCTCGCCATTGAATTCATACTCTGATGGTTGTTCTGTAGTTTCCGGAACTTCCTGTTGCTCTTCAACCTCTGTCTCAGAGGCATTCTGTTCCGGTTCAATTTTTTCGTTGTAGTCATTGCGGTTCTCGGTATCCATCATATCGGATTCCATATGAAAACCCTGTTCTATAAGACTTTGAGCCTCTCCCTCCGGGAGCCTAACTCCGTAAGTTCCTCCTACAACATCTGTATCATCTGCCATTTCATTCCTTTTAATTAATGTATGTGGCTAAACAATGTTTATATTTCTTATCCATTTTTTCAACCCTATTTTATGCCTGTCCTTCAATATTGTCCGGAAGTGATATTTCCGGCTCTTCTTCCACTAATAAGGGTTTCTTTTCCGGGAGTATAATTACACCTTTTGAAATTCCATCTGTTTCTAATTTTACCTGTTCAGCTTTTAAGCTAGGTGCTAACCTGTCCATTAATAATTTCCAAGCTGTACCTTGCCGTTCATCAGTATCATCCATTGCAGATTTAAAAATCCTATTGATTACATTTGGTGCATTTGGATGGTTTCTTATTTGCTCTCCCCATCCGCTCTTTGGTCTACCTTTAGGATTTCCGCTTTGACCTTTTTTGTATTTTGCCATTTAGTCCTCCAAAATTATTTTTCCTAAATCTTCTTTTTCCATTTTTTCAACATAATATCTTCCATCCGGTCTTTTGACATAATGGGATCCTTGGGATTTCTCATAGTCAATGGATTTTTGTGCTGACTTACTTCCCATTCCTTTCAGCATTAGTCCGCCTGGTCCGTGGGATGCTCCATGTTTGAACCAACCCTCGCCTGTATCTTTATCATCCTTTGTATGCCACACCCACGCTTGAAATGAATGTTCTCCATCTTTGTCTTTACTACTATGATGTTCCCCCGGTTGACCTTTATGAGTTGGCTTGGGAAGTGTGAGCGGATATTTAACTTTTAATGAGTCTGCGGTCTTATCATCGTAGCCTGTTCCCTCCGGATCAAACTTTGGATATTCCTTTTTTTGTCCCATTTTACCTCCTTACCCTATATCGCCTATGGGCGAGTTTTGCCCATATGAGCCAAATTAGAGCCTCGTTTTTCTCGTAAATCCTTTAAAATCAAGCCTGTGGCTCTCCCATCTCACTTGACACCTGTTGAGCTAATTCCGGATTATTCCGTAATTGTTCAAATATTTGATTAGGATCTTCTCCCATTTGATCAGACATTCCCGGCTGTTGAGCTTGTGCCTCTTTCTGCTCTCTCATTTTATTAAGCAATCTTTCCTTACCCGGTAATTCCATATTCTCTAATATGTATTCCGGATCTTGCAAGACTCCTATCTGAGCTAATTGTAATATTTTATTTTCTAGGAATGCCCGGTTTTCCGGTAGCATTGAACCTTTCTTTGCTCTTACTGTCATTTTCTTATCTGAAAATAAAGCACCAATAACCTCTCGCTGTTCTGCAACTCCATCACGGGCGGTAATAGATATCCAATGTGTTTTAGTTCCCATATTCATAAACATGGTCAACCACATCTGTCCTAGAATTTCTATACCTTGGTCAACTGCCCTCGACTTAAAATCAATTTTGGTGGTGGCGGCCTGTTTATAAATTTGTGCCTGTACACCACTTGTAACATTTGTATCAGCTTTCCCTTGGGTTGCCCTATTTACACCGGAAACAACCTCGAATGCATCCATCAAAAGATTATAAAAATTGAATACATAACCGGGGACAGAACTAGGAGTTTCCATTTTAACAGTTCCCGGTCCCTTTTTACGAATAATAGAACCCGGTTTATTTGATATTTGATCTGTAACCATCGCAGTCTCATCTACAATCCATTGAGGGTTAGCAGTTAGGGATATGTTATCCAATACTTGCGAGGTTAATCTGTCCATTGCAAGATTAATTGATCTTAATCTTTTAGGCTCCGGCTTTCCCCAAAAGCTATGAGCGGAACCACTATTCTTTAATACCACATATGGGAACGGATATGAAATTGAATTCTCCCTATTAAAAAATGGATATTTTGTGGGACCATCATATAAGACCACATTATTAGCAATAGTGATCATCCTAACCCCTCCGGGATACCTTTCTTTCTCAATGGTTTTACCATTTTCCTCAAGATAATCCTTTGAGCCATCTCGCATCATTACCTCGATCAATAATGCCCGTTTTTCTGTACCTCTCATAGCATCATTGTAATTGTCGTATCCCCATTCAGTATCGTCATTCATGTTTTGGACTTGAACTTTAGAATTCTTGGCATCATGCCCCTCATTCATTTTCATAGCCTCAAAATCTTTGAAATTACTTTGTGACTTTACGAACTTACCTTTTTTATATCGTTCTCTTATCTCATGGAGCGGTGTAGGGGCGGAATATATAACCCATTCGGCATTTTCTAATTTTGTAGCACTAGGATTCACAAAAAAAGAAAATGGATCCACCACATCACAATCCGGGAGGTCGTCATCATTGCGGAAATTGACTTTCAATATTCCGGTCCCATACACCAGGTAGTCCATTAACCATTCCGGGACCATAGAATTCATATCTCTTAGTTTCCAAGTTTCGTCAACAACTCCTTGCATAATTTCTGCTATTTGTTTGTCTCTCTCATCCCCACCATAGGCTATAAGGTCTATTTTCGGTGGACGAGAACTCAAGATGGGTATCATAGTGTCTATAGATGATCCAATAAGATCTAGTGTCAATTCGTTCTTATAATCCGGCATTTTAAAATCTTCCCAATGCTTTCCATTATATAATGATTCCGACTCCCTCCACACCTCAGTAGTCTCATGTTTTGATTTTTTAGCCACCTCAAACATGGTTAAAACCTTTTTTATGGTCTCTTGCTCCTTTGCCGTTGGAGTGTAATCAGATTCTGTTGTATAGTCTGCCATTTTAACCTCTTTTTTCTAATTCTTTTTTAATTTCATTTGCTTTTGCCTGTATCTCATGGACACATTTTTTTATATCTGAAGGATCAATTCCATACTGATCAACATCAATAACTTGATGCGAATCTGTAAAATCCTTGTAATCCTTCTCAGACATCAGTTTTTTTACCCATTTTTTGGAATCTTTATCCCAAGTTTCTATATATTTTTTATGCATTATTTAACCGCTATAAAATCCCCGGAACCATCACCATCTAAGCTATCTATGAGTTTTTCAATGTCGGATCTTGGTTTTAAAGGCATATCCGGTCTACCTAGATGCATTAATAGATATCTGATCGCATCCGGTATGTGATCCTCGCCTTTTGTGTTTACATCCTCAACTCTATGCTCATCATGTACCTGTACAGGTATTGTTCTAATAGTTTCCTTGCAATTATTGAATATTCTCAGTTTTGGGGACTTTTCTTCGGTCCAATGAAGATATTCTCTCATATTATTCCATCCATTGATACGATCATTATTGGCTTTTATACAGGGAATCCCATTAAATAACATAATATCAGCTATTGACATAACGGACGGAGTAGGATTGTATGGATTTGTACTGTTTTGAGGATTTCGTATCCACATAGCCGGATCACAGATGGTCAAGAATATATCCTCATCCCCTGTCAATTCATTTATCCTATTTATATGATGATTTAACTCTTTTCCCTTTTCATAATGCTCCCGGTACAGATATACATTGCCATCATGGTCAACAGTTGCCCATAAACAGGCGAAAGGGTTAGTGAATCCGTAATCAACACATCGATATCTTCTCCAACTCGATGGAATCTCAAATGGCTCCACAACATGGACATCATGCCTCCATGATGTAAAGAATTGTCCGGCAAATATCTCCCAATCGCCCTCTAGCCATGCTTTTTTTAGCTCTTCCGGTAATTCTTTTAACATATTTAAGTATCCGGGATCGGTCTCTATCAAAGTTGGATTATCATATATTTTTGAGGGTATAAATATCCGTGTATTGCCACTTCTATCATCTATATAGGTCTTATTTCTAGCCTTATCCACGAACCTTTCTTTTACCCAATGATGACCTGGTCCTCCGGGATTTGTTGTACAGAATATCTGAGGCTCTAACCCCTCTATTGTACTACGAGCGGACGAAATAAGCCTCAAATACAATTCTTCAGAATCAATAAGAGTTAACTCCTCAATACCCATCTTCTGATACTCGTGACCTAGAAAGGATTGCCATGCATTAGTGTCCGTTAAATGTCCTGTCCTTATCTTAGCTCCGCTTTCAAATCTAAATTCAGCCGGGTTACCTACTACACTTACTCCTAAGTACCTGTACATCTCCTTGGCTTTGTCTATCCAATCCCTCAGATCTGTATAATTCCGCCTAATTACGAGTCCCCTATATAATGGGTTTTCTATATATTTTGGCTCGACCATCCAACAGGTCATAGCGGTAGATTTACCACCCCCCCTTGATCCTCCAAATAGTATCTCTTTTTCTAATCTTTGGAGTACCTCGGTTTGCGGTCCCGGGTGTGGTTTAAAAACTACATTCATATCTTATCTAGCTCATATCCGCATACTTCCCATCCTCCGCTACAAGCCATCATATTAATGGTTAGCAATAGGATGGATAGCCACGCTAAGTAGAGTAAGCATAACTTTAATTGGTCGTTATCTATACCAAACCATTTTTTCATATGATTTATTTTGGTGGGTGTAGGTTACATTTATTTCTATTACGATTGTCATATTATTTACCCTTAAATCCTGTGACAGATATTGCGGTACGGGTGGCGGAGTGGCGTACCGAGGAGCAACGGGGTGACCAAGCATATATTGAGGTGGTGATCAGTCATTGTTATTAGGCATCATATCCGGCTCATTATCATTTGCACCACGATCCAACCACAATCAATGTATCTACCCTCAGAGATCCTTACACCGAATGTGTCGATTACCTTATTAATGCTGAATCCGATCAAAACCGATCCAAAAAAATTCTGCACTTACAGAGTCTAGTCGAAGTGTTATCCATGCTATAACTTTTGCATCCACAACTGTATTAATCAACCTACAATTACTGACGATGGTCTTGGCTTGTATGACCTTTGTACGAATACTATTGCACTATATACTATATGAATGTTACATTTGTACGCTTTTTGACAGTTACAGAGGATTTCAAGTCGTGAACTAATCCATACCTTTACTAGCCATCTAACAAGGTGCAGTAGAGGGGGCAACGAATAAAAGATAGAGGCTCTAGCGTGAAATTATGGAACTTGATCCGCCACTATAATGGATGGTTTTGACATTAAAAATGAACCGACAATTCGAGGTTCATTCCATAGGTACTATAGTGTAGAGTCGAATGCTAAAGAGAATTCATTTTAACCGGGTTTACAATAGAATAACAGGTTGATGATGGTTAGTAGCTGAGACTATAAAACATAAAACTATTTTCTCCTAACATTGGTTGCCCGTGGGGGGGATCCAAGCAAATCACTAAAAGAAATACCCCACAACATTTAATTAATAAAGGAGAATAGTAACATGAATAAATCACAACTAAGTATACATCATTATGAATGGTTTGATAAGGTAAATGGAAACTCGTATTTCTCAGTTTCCGCAATACTTACAGTATTCAAAACACCAAACATGGTAGTCAATTATAAGATTGTACTCCCATTTCAATATGGATACGGATCTCATTATGAGTATATACTTGCAAATGCAATTGAGACTCTTGCAATACTTCCAAAATCACAACCATATGGTATTTTATGGAAACTAGCAGATGATAATAATGTAGAGATCATTGAGAATGTGACACATGAAGTGACTAAGAAAGTTGCCAAGGAAATCGGAGAGTGGAATGGACGAATAACCGGTGATTGGGATTGTATCAGTAGCGGATTGTTCAAGGATCATGAAGTGATGGCGTGGAGGAATATCAACATTACAGAGGTTCCAGCCGCTGATGAAAAAAAACCGAAGATCACTCTTACCGGGACTTTTGTAGATCGTGATGATGAAAGCGAATGTGATGATTATGATGGATATGATGCTGATATGGATGGTTGGTACAAATAACATATAACAAACCGAGCGAGGGCGGTTAATCCCTCGCAAAGATTTTTAATCAAAAAAGGAGAATAGTATGTTGTATCAATTAATCGTAGCAACAGTAAATGCTGATGATCTCGACCTAAATAGTAGTCTATCTCACGAGAGCCTCGGATTCTTTCCAACTAAAACAGATGCCAAACTTCGCTTAGATGAATATGCGAAAGATTATGGCATAACTTTTTTAGGTTATGATGGGGAAAGGTTCAAGGACTATGAAAGGGATTTGTTTGGAAAGTTCAAGATCATAGAGCATAATGAAAATTCATTATTCCCAAAATCTCGCGTAGCTGAACTGATCGAGATGTTCTACGGGTTTGTTGGATATAATGATAAAACCCGTGAATGGTGGTTGAGCGAGGACGGGTTTCATCATGCCCTAGTTGATTTTCTTTATCCGGATAATGACAAATGGTCAAACCAAGAATATGCGGAAACCTTAGATAGTGTACAGAGTGAATTTGAACCCTTTGATGTGGACAAATTCCTTAATAAGAAACACTACCCAAAAGAAGATCGATAATAACATATAATAAACCGAGCCGGGACGGATCACTCCCGGCAAAGATTTGAATTAATAAAGGAGAATAGTAAAATGAATACCAATCAAATAGAGTCACTAGAATGGCTGTTTGTTAGTGAACCGCTTGGGACAGATAACATTGATCTTGATATTGAAGTGATGAAAGATCATCCAATAGGATACAATGAATATGTTCCTTATGCATTGGCACTTACTTGCGATAATGGTCATTCAGTAGATGTAGTATTGAAATCATTTAATTGCCACCTTTTAAAGTGGCTTGAAAGATTCAATCTATATCGAAGTTACTTAAATAATGACAGCCATGATGATCACATTGTACTTGATCATGCTCAAAAATTCATCAAATGCATCAGTATAGTAGCTGATATGTATGATGGATATGATCATGAGTTTATTGGACGAAGTCTATACATATATGACACTAGCACATCATATTAAGTAAGCCACAAAGATCCCCGGAATAACCGCAACCCGTTCCGGGGATCACCCTCATTTTACAATCTCAAAAGAATTAGATCCTGGCCCCAAATAGTAAAACAAAATCCAGGCACTCTGTACCCCTCGACAAATCACTAGATTTTTAACAAGGTGCAGTAAAATATTTTTAAATAAAAAAGGAGAATAGTATATGAAATCACACATAACCAAGCGTGGTAAAATATATTGGTATGTTAGAGGTTCGAGAAGTAAAAGATTTCGCACTTCACTCAATACCAAGAATAAAACTATCGCCTTGGAAAGAAAGAGAATGTTGGATAACGAGTTTTGGATGGAAGAAAACACTCCGGAAACAATGGTTCGTCATATAATGGCTGAGAAAGGTGTATCTCTTAATCAGCTTTTAGATGGATTAAGATCCGGTGGTCTGAGACAAGGTTCTGACATAACTCTACAAGTCGCATCTGAAGTTTTCTTTTCTGAATTAACTTTTGAAAAGGAGGCTACTAAAAAGCACAACCTTAAACGAATACAAAAGGTGGTTGATCACATTGGTAAAGACCTTATGATCTCTGACATTGATGAGGGACATATAAATATACTGATGAAGAAACTAAAAGAAGTAGATGGATACTCACCATCAACCCGTAAGAATCACCAAACCATGGCGAATAAAATGTTTCGACATTTTGCCAAGAGGTATGGAATTGTAGATCCTACTGTTGATGTTAAGAGTGTTAAGGTTGTTCAGAAAGTTAAAAGAGCCATACCCGGAGATCTGTTATTTGAAACTATCGATAACAATACCCCGGAACTCTATGTTGAACTATCTGAGTTGCATAAAGGAAGTGGGGTTTACTTCAAACCGGAACACGCTAGAAAGGATAAACTGTTTTGGACTCTAATAGCGTTTACGGGGATGAATGTAATCGATGCCTACCAAGTGAAAAAAGAGGACTTCACTCAAGCGAACTATCGAGAGAAATCCGGAGAGCTAAGAATCTTAGTGTTGGTTGATCAGTTGGCAAAATATGGGGATGAGATATTTGATATCTTTACCTATGATCAAGCTAAAAAATCTTCCAGAAGATTCTCCAAGATCACCGGGTGGAATCTGAAGTCTGTTAGAAAGTGGTATGCGAATAAGATCGTTCCGATCCTACCGGAGCGAGATGTAAAACCATTAATGGGACACTCTGCGAACTCTAAAGCTCTTAATACGAGTTATCTATTAGCTGATCGCGATAAGATATCTGAGAAAATGCAAACTGCATTTAATGATGTCATGCCCGTTAAGGCTCAAGCCTAATATATACTAGGATGCCCTCCGCCCCGGCATAGTAGGGGCGGTATAGAATTCATAAACAAAAAGGAGAATAGTGTATGCCTAAAAAAACAGGATCTTCAAACTTTCCAAGAGCTATTGGAGATTCGATCAATGAAATGATTTGGGGAGTCACAGCTTTAAAAGATTACCTAATCAATATTTGGTCGGCGATCAATGACATTGAATATAGATTGTCTAGATTGGACAAATTGCCGTACCCACCTAGAGATTCAAATGGTGAACTCCGGTACGATATATTCGAGATAGATCGCGATAAAAAACAAAAGTGACACTACACCTAGCCGGGAGGTTAAACCCGGCAAATTTTCATTAAACAAAAAGGAGAATAGTGAATGAAACAAAAAGAACAAGAACAAATTACTCTTGATACTTTTGTAGCTAACATCAAAGACAAGTATATGATGATCAACGGATTACCCCATAAAATTAGTACGGGTAAACAATTCTTTGATATTAAGGTTACAGAGTTACTCACAGATAGCGTAATAAATCTTCTCAGAAAAAAGGTATATGAGTTTTACAAATCTGAGGAAAACGATGTGCATTATGCAGTTTTGTGGGGAAATGTCCTAGAGCAAGATATGGATGATGAATATTGTGTTGATGGTTATTTCAGAATCGATTGGGAACCTCAATTAGAGGGAACAATAGATCATCGGAATGTGAAATTCGGACATATGAAAACCATTAGGTTTTGGACATGGATAAAGTTCATTGAACCAACCAAACGACTAAGTCCCAAGATACCATTAAGGACTATAGCCGGTGGAATAACAACAGCAAGGAGAGGATAATATGAGAGATAAAGCCGTAGAGGTTAAAGTAACTGTATTCCTTGATGCTGATGTAGAACATGATGATGAACTAGGATACGAGATAATATGGTTACAGAGATCATTGCCTAACTTTCAATCTTATTATCAAGATTGGCATGAGGGCATTACCCCTTGGAAAGATTTACAAGGGGGTAGCATGGGAATTTTTACCATGCATGGTCTACATAGTAATATTGCTATTGATCTGAGATTTGCGAGAAAGATATATCGGATCATGAACAAAGTCTGTTTGAGTTTGGTTAAGACTTCAAAAATGTACAGAGATGGACATCTTGATCATCAATTTGAAAACGGATCCATAATGAATCTAACAGCGGATGATCTTCTTTCAAGTAGATTAGCAATGTTAAGGGAACTCTTAAATGTTAAACAAGCATGGTGGAACTACACGATCAAAATCATAAGAGGTGTAGATCATGATTGATTACGAACTGATGGTAAAAGATAGAGTAGCCTTACTCAATCCATTAACTAGCAAAGCGAAGAAGTTCAGTACCTCCCTATTTGGGAATAAGTACACGATATTTTGCGGATGCTATGTCATTGGAAAGGCATATGCAGAAACCTTTTTTAAAGGGATATCTGCAAAGGGTTATTCTATAATTAAAGTGAACTCTTTCAACCAAAACGATGAGGTGTACAATGCCTAAAGAGGACTTCAGTTGGGATGATGTTGTAACGGAAAAGCCAAAGCTGAAAATGATGAGGGCAACAGTTACAGATACTGAGTATAACCAATTAAAGGGTATCTCAATATCTAAAGGTGAGAATGTTGCTGACTACCTAGCCGGTATCATTCGTAGCCACATCAGAAAACAAAAGGGATAATAAAAAAAGGGGAGCATTACGCTCCCCTTTTTTTTTGCTCAAAACTAAATGGATTTGTCATCCTTTTTTTAAACCCTTTCCTATGACATTTGCCAATACTCAGACAAGGGTTTTTTAGTTTTCTAGGCTATTACTAGCCTCTTAGTTTGCCAACCAATTGAGCAATGTTTTTAATTGTAGCGGTAGTCCCCTGTTTCCGATTATCGAACTTCTCTATCTGATTTTGAATCTCGACAATGGTTCTATCTAGGTTATGTGCCAAGGCTACAATTGATTTTAATGCATCCTCTATCCCATCTAAACGATCGGAGACATTAGCAAGGTGCAGTTTTGTCTTACTGCCCGGTAATATCTTTGAGATTTTGCTTATAAACTTCATCTTCTTTTTCTGCATTGGCATCGTACTTATCTGCTTGGGATTTTTCATAATCTTCCTTTTGTTGGTGGTTCATCCGATCATAATTGGTTTCCTTATAATCAGTTGAATGAAATCCTGTACCTTTAAAAATTGAGCGAGGTGCTGTACCAGGCGGAAACACCCTTGATAATTCTCCTCCACAATTACCACAAACACCTCTATCATCATTCATGCCATGAGTCACCTCAAATATCTTTTTACAATCCATACATCTATAGTCGTATCTAGGCATCATCTTTCTCTATGTTTAGGGCATCTTTTGAATTCTTTTCCCCGGTTTGGGAAGTCCTCGTAGTAGAGGGTTTTTTTATATTTTTCTGTGTGTTCCCAACAGCATCTGCATTCTTCACAGTATTTGATTTTTTTATCGGCTTTTGTTCCATGGGAAAAGGCATTTCTATAACTCTTTACCGGGGATATTCTTTTTTTATCATTTGGTTGGCTCTTATTGTGAATATCAATAAACCATTGCATACTATTTTTCTTAGCCATGAATTAATCATCACAAACTTTACATGATCCTTCCGCTTGGTATACCTCTACTGAATCTGATTCATCAGACTCCTCGTAGACTACCAAATCTTTTCGCCAAGTTGAAATAACCATGCTCAGTTTCTTTAGGTTATCAATATCACTATTATCTAATTTTTCATCCGATGGAACAGGAACTGTTTTTAGCCTGTTATCAAAAAATTGATACACAAGAATAACCCATCTAAAAACCTTTTCGATCAGTACGATAAAATCATGATCTAGGGTTACTTTTATTTTTTCATTGCCTTTCACTCATCCTCCATAAGTTTTAGTAATTTCTCAAGGGGAAGTACAACCATGGACTCCCCCCTATCTACCCGGTACACTAACATATGACAAGTACCTAGTTCCATCCATTTAGGTGCTGTTTTTCTTCGTTTACATTGTACCTTGTACCCATCAGCTAGGACATCAACATCTTCTTCACAACCAGGTAGACTTAATCCATTCGAGCCATAGGCTCTTTGGACATCTAGGAATCCATATTCCTCAAACACGGCTTTAACTTCTCTTTCATAGTCAAAGCCTTTTCTTCTTTGTTTACTAGCCATTATCCAAATCCTTTTAAAAATGCCTGTACTTTTTGGAAGTCCTCATTTTGTTCCAAGGACTCTTCTTCTTTAGGCTGTTCTTTCACTTTTACTTCTTTAGGTTTTTTCCGATCCCTATAAATAAGCTCATCCTCCAAGTAATCCTCTTTGCACCCCGGACACACCTCAAAACTCCCCGGCTTTGGCTTACTCTCAAACTCGTACTGCCCATCACAACTCGAACAAAACCCAACCCACTTAGCTCGTTCCTTTTGTTTAGCAATAGTTCGTTGTTTATCCATAGATAGTTTTATATATCCGGGTAATGAATCGGTAAAGAATACTTTAGGGTTGTTGAACTCTCGTTCCCCTTTGCTAACCAAATCGCATAGGGTTGTACAAGCATTGATAACGGAATCTTCTCCATAATCATTGATTGCTGACCAAACATATGTTCCCCATTTTGATATTCCACCTAATCCACTAAAGGGATCTACTAGGTCTCCAAAAACAGGTTCAACTATTTTAAGGATTTTGACAGCTACGGATACGCTCTCTTTATTGTATTCTTTCTTTCCTTCTTCTACTATAATATTATCTATTATATTATTATTATAATAAGACCGGGTGTCTTTTTTACGCCCGGTGTCACGGCTTCGTGTCGCTATCGTTTCGTCCGTTGTTTCGCCCGTGTTTTTGAAACCTTGGTAAGTGTCGTAGTTACAGATACTTATAGAGATTCCTCCCGTTCCGCCCGTTGTGTCGGTCATACCCATCTCCGTTAGTTTCCCATAGGCACGGGCAATTTGGCTCTTGCTGTAAGTATCTGTCCTGTAGCCACTTCGCCAAGATAGTCCATTTCGTATATCATCTATAGTCCCTGTCCATGTTCCCCGGTTGATATTTTTCTTTTCATCCGTTTTCCAATTAGCCGACATCAATAGCCAAAACCATAATTCTCGTACCACCGGGGTACAATCCATTATGTCACTATTCAATGTTGATCTATATAACTTTAAGTAGTTTCCCTTGCTCTTTGAGTTGCTCATATCTCCGCCTCAAGCGTTGCATTAAGTTGTTAAATTGACTTGGATCCAAATCGGACAGGTAGCCATCATATTTCATCTCTATCCGTAGTACCCAAAGACATTGTTTTGCTCCCATTGTATCACAAGCTGTATTCCATTTTATAATGAAATCTTTCCACATCGGTAAGTCGCTGTAATCTGTTAATTCTTTATCCAATCTTTCGCCTTATCCCAATTGAATTCATACCTGTCCAACCAGGCGAATACCAATAGGCTTATAAAAAAACTGAACACGGCTAAAAAGAAACAGGACAAACTGAAAATAAAAAAGTTTGCTACTATATTTGATATGGTGATCATCTCTTACTCCTTTTATTAAATGGACTTTTAAAGAATTCTATGAACCCATCCCGTACCTTTTTAAAAAAGATATCTTCCTTTCCTCTAAAGTTTCCGGGTATGTTTTTTCGCCTAATTTTCTTTTTTGGAACTTTTATGTTTTGTCTCTTTCTCATTCTTCTTCCCCTTGATTATGGGTTAGGGCTGCCATCTGCAATTGAATTAATTTGGCTGAGATATATACCATTCCATCTAAGCACTCTTCTAATGTTTCCTGTACCATGTCCCGGCTATCGTCTACCTGTATTTCTCCGCCATATTTCGCCTGTCCTATATCTAACCTATTATGTATAAGGTCTTTTATTTTTCTATTGATACCATTATTGGTAGAAAAATCTGTGGATTTAAAATTGTGTTTATTTATTTCAACTTTTGCTTTGAGGGTTAGGTCTTTTTCAGTTCCATCTTTATACTTAATACCGGCACAGAATACCTCTCCATTCTTTCTTTTAGGTATAAGATTTCTCATACTAAATAATAATTTCTTCCAAGAATCTCTTTTTACAACCTCGTCTTGCCATTCGTCCTCATGGTTGTCAAAGCTGACTGATCCAAAATAATGATCTACTTCTCGCATATAGCTCTCCTTAATTGTTCCCCTACTGCTTTTACTACAGGTACGCTCACAGCGTTACCTAATTGTTTATATCTTTGAGAATCGGATATCTCTACTACCTCCCCATCCAATAAACCCTCTTTATTAAATGATGTGGGAAATCCCTGTAATTTTGAACATTCTGTTGGTGTTAATCTTCTGATCCGTGATGTACTTTTATTTTCTACAGCTTGGGAATTCCCTGTATCTAAACAATAGGTATTCCCATCATCTCTACTAAGTGGTCCCGTACCACCTTGTTCCGGATTACCGCTCCGGGGTTGAGTAGTATGCACCTCATATAATCCTGTTTTTGCACCCATGCCCCCACCTTGGGAATTAAGAGCTACAGATGTCCCGGAGGGATCGTAAACCCTACCCCACATAGATCTATGCCCCTTGGTACTTACATCCCCAATCTTCTTAGGTCCCATTTCTACCATATTCATTCCTCGGTAGTTTCCTCCGGAGTTTCCGGGGTGTTGGAGAGGATTTGCGATTTCTGAAATCCTCTTGTTAGACTTTCTACTTGAGATTGGGAGAGGAAATACCTCTCGTCCACTTCGTCCTCCAAGATATCCTGTAAGGTATATTCTGGATCGGCTTTGGGGTAGAAACCACATTGTATCACACAGTTCCCATTCAATTCTATAAGTCCCAAGGTTGGCAAAGGCTTGGATAATTGCGAAAAAGTCTGAGCCATTGTTTGTGGAGAAAGTTCCTTTAACATTTTCCCATATAAAAATACGAGGTCGGCATTCATCGATGAGTCTAATTGCTTGGGTAATAAGGGATGATCTATTGCCTCTAAGTCCAAGCCTACCTCTTGAGCCAACACTAAAATCTTGGCATGGACTTCCGAAAGTGATAATATCGATTTTTGGAAGTTCTCTTCCGGAAATAGATTCAACATCTCCAAGCTCTATACTATCCGGAAAATTCTTTTTATAAACTGATGATGCATACTTATCGATCTCAGCAAATCCAACCCAATCAAACTTGAAACCGGCTTGTTCCAAGCCAAGATGGAAACCACCAATGCCACTAAATAGATCAAGATAATTCAATCTTTCTGCGACTCTCTGATCGCATTAATTATTTGAACACTAAAAGCAGTAACTCTCTGCTTGATCTCACTATTGTCCCGGTGACATTTATATAGGTGTAATAGAACGAACACCCAAAAACAGGTATTAAAAAAGATATACAATTCCCATCCGGGGAAATTTTCCTGTTCAAGTATAGATAGGTATAGGTATTTTATTTTTTCAAACATTATTGGAACTCCGGGAATCGCATATATTGATAAAAATAGTGGCGGTCTTTTTGTTGGTTATTTTCAGCCGTGTATAAGGCTAGATTAAATGAATGCCTACTCTTTGCCTTAGAGTTAGCAATTATCTCTTGTACGGGTACAAATGCAACCCCTATCGGCTCATAATAAGCACATACAATATCTATATTATCAGTTTTATCACATCTAAGGTTCAAGGATGTGTTTGATTTGTTTTCTTCAATTGTTTTTACCTGTAACCTATAGAATTGATGTAACCTGGTCGGACTTTGACAAACAAGATCTATCCCTACTTCATCAATGACAGGTGTATAGACATGGTAACCTATTTCTAATAATAATTTTTGAACCATTAATTCGCCCTTACAACCGATCCTAGTGGTCGTTAATTTTTTGGAGGGAGCCGTTGGGTTACCACACACCGGTTTAGACACTAAGCTCCCCCCATCTTGACAAAATCTTTTATTGGAATTGAGATCATAGGTTCATGATCCATTGTATTGTCCGTATTACCACCTAATCTTTTGGTGCGAATAAAACGGACATCATAATTATTCTTTCTAACCTTGTGACACCAAACAGAATTATCAGCATAGCGGACAAGGATAACTACAGGTACTTTATGAAATTTTTTGTACAGGTTGCACCATAGGTACTTCCTATCAGATATAAATAATGTGTCGTAAGTAGTGGGCAGATGGTTTCTGTTTTTTATTTCGACATAATGATGGCGAGTACCATTCTTTAAAACCATCCGATCAACAATATATGAATGAGGTAGATCTTCCATCGTCCATTTAGATGATGGATCCTTTTTTTCAATATCATTGATATAGAAATTGGCGATATCTATTTCAGATTCTTTGTGGGCGATTTCTCTATTAGCGTTGTATGGCATATGGTTTGGTTTGGTTTTGTGGAAAAAGGTCGGAGTCCCCATAATATGGAGTATGCATATCGGAGAATAGCACCGAGTAGACCATATATATATGAGGACTCCATCAGATCAACTAAAAGGGCAGATCATCATCTAATGATGAGGTATCTTCTTTGGTAGTTGTGGATAGGGAAGATTGAACTTGATCTAAGAGTTTAGATGCGGAATCCAAGTGTACTTGAATATTCTCTAAGATCGCATTCGCACCTTGACCTGTAACCGGTTGGCTGACCTGTTCTTTATCCGAAGAACTTGGAGCAGAAGTTCCGGAAGATAAATGCTTACCTCTATCAATATCGTCTTTTGTAAAATCATTAATCTTAAAATATGTATATCCCATTCCATCAGCATTTTTTGCTGAATGTTTTGATACCTTTAAGTTGTCCCCTTTCTTTAAGCCAAGAGCTAGTATCATCCCGTGGGTTTGGTCAGTTGATCTCCATGACACCTTAGTACCATCCGGCTTATCCGGGAATGAATATTTTAGATTGTCCCATTGATCTTTAAGTGGTTCATCAAATTGTAATATCCCTTCAAAGCTCTCACCGGGTTGCAATTTGACCTCGTGATAATTGACACTCATTTAGTTGTCTCCTCGTTGTTAAGATTTAAGAAAAATTCTTTTCTAGGTTGTGGCTTTACTTTCGGTTTAGGCATATCATCATCGCCCATCATCCGGCAGAACATGGCATATACATCATTCCAATAATCAACATCCGGTTTCCCTATTTTTAAAGTATGTGTGGGATCCTTTCTATAGCTTTCCCGGACATATAGAATTCCAATTTCTAGATCTTCTATACCATACATTTTTTCTAATAAAATCTTATAAGCTGTTTGCTGAAGTAGGTGTTTTTCAGTTTGCTGAGAGCCGGTCTTATTATCGATCAGTACAGGTTTATTATGCCCGGCTTTATTCTTGATCATATAGAGTTGGTCTGTCTGTCCGCCCCAACCTATATCCCAATCCCATAGCTTTAATTCATTACCTATAATTGTCGGCTGATACTTATCATAAAAAGACATATAGGATTCCATATATCTACGGAGCTTGTACATTAATTCTTCCTCGTCCATTTTCATTACCCATATCCGCCTTGGGTATCTTCCTATGATATCTCTCATGTACTGTTCATCTATCTTTATACCTCTTAATAGATCCTCAATACACATATGTACCATAGTTCCAATTACTGCTGAAGTGTCCCTAACTACATCAGAAAAATGTCCCATGTTTTTCATCCATGTTTCTAATGCCGGTCCCTTGGGAATAGCTCTACCTATTATGCTTGTGACAGATGGTCTAAATGACTCTTCTATCACTTTTGAGGCGATGTTGTAATACCACCTTAAACCATTTACAGACTTCTTATGTATATAGTCTAGGCTTTCAATTGGTTTCATTGATTATCTCCGATCTTGTGTTGATTTTCAAAGGCATTGAGGTCAGCCTTTTTTATAAAATATTCTTTTCCGTTTCTTCCGGGAAAGGCATACGATTGTATGACCTTAGTATCAACCCACTTGCGAATAGTATTAATATGCCGTCCAAGGTAGACGGAAACCTCTCGCAATGAGTAATAATTCTTTTGGATTTGATCCGCTTTTTTGTACTTTACATCTTCATTAGGTGACAAATTAAACCTCGTTTGGTACTATTGTGTATGTGGTAGATACAATTAAATATATGACAAAACGGGTAGAAAACCTATAAAATGTAATAAAATCGGAGATAAAATGATGACAATCTTAAATAGATTTGGTACTTTACTAAGAGAATACAGGAAAGAAAATCACATGAGCCGGGATGTATTCGCAGAGCGTTTAGGTAGCAATCCTAGTACAATATACTCATATGAGAAAGGTAGACGAACTCCTTCTATTGAATTTTTAAGACTTATGTACGATGTTTTTGGTGTAGAGCCAAATTATTTTTTCGGCATACGACCTAGAGCAGATGTAGAAAAAGAGTCATATTCTGTAGTTAAATATCTAGAAAAAAAATTGGAGGGGTATTCTTTTTTAATGGAAAACAGAAACATCCATAAGAAATTAATTTTCGCAGATAAGCGTTTTCGAGCATGGCAAAACGATGATCATGATGGAGAAGTTGGTAAAATAATATCAATTGTTGACACTACTAAAAAAGGTGGATGTCGTGTCATGTTTGCAAATAATCTTGCGATAGATTTGATGGGATATAAAATACAAGACCTTTATACAACTGACTTCGAGCAAGAAGATTACATAGAGGTACAAGTTCCCGGAAATGCCCCAATAAACATAAATAATAACATGGAATATGGAGATAAAAAAACACATTGGGATGTCATGTTCCAAATGAAAAATGTCGTTTCAGTACCTGTTGAGGTTAAATATACAAAATCCGGGAAGTCCGCTAGAAATCAAATCACATATATAAAACTTCCAAATACAGTTTTCTTGTTTCAAACACTCTATCCACACAATAAATAATGTGGTTATTTTGTGGTTTCCAATATGTTGGGGAATGGTATCAAAAGTAATGAAAGTGATTTCTACCGAGGGTAGCTTTTCTCTCGGTAGCGGACGATACACCTGCGGTGTAAACGCAATGCTCTAACCAACTGAGCTAATCGCCCTTGATTTCCCCTCAATAAACTTATAAAACTAACCTTAAAACTTTACAGCACTTTTATTTACTGTGGCTGTTTTGTGGTTTATTTTATTTTTGAGGTACAGAGCAACCATCGTTGGAGAATAGTATTAAACTATAAAATGGTTACTCTGACCTATTTATATGAGAAAAAACCTAATTGTCAAAGAACGATCTATATCGACAATTAATTTTAATTGTTTACAGCTTTAATTCAAAGTGAGGATAATCGTTAAAGGTTTGCCTTGGATCTGAGGCTTTACTGCTTTTTTTACCATGGAATCTTCCATCTTGATTCCAATCTCCGCCCCATCTGATATTAACTCTGTGCTTCTTAGCTAATGTCATTACAATCCCAGCCATGTAAAAGAATCTTTTAATATCACTCCAGTCCACAGGAAACGGGCAAACATCGACTGCTAGTCCATGCATATGCTTTGAGTCCTTTACTTTGGTCCTACCTTTTTCATAAAGTTCCAATTGTCTTTCTTTAGATCGAACACCCTCCAAGATGGTCACATCATAAATTTTTACAAGATCATTTAGAACATTTACAAGTTTGGGATGAACACCTTTTAATCGGTCTCGACTTCGTTTTCCAAATTTAGGCATAACCAATTATTTGGATTTCTTAGCTTTTGATATATCAGCCTCGATTTTCTTTTTTATAACTTCCCATTGTTTATCATCTTCTTTTGATTTTGTGAAACCAACAAAGGCATCACCTACCAAAACTAAGGTTCCGGTCACTCCGTATTTCCTGTATGTTCTGCCAAGAAGTCTACGGATTGCGGATTTCATCAGCTTTACTATGGTTTTTCCCATTATGTACTCCTTATGTACTTTTTTAAAAAAAACGGCTCTCTAGGATGCCTGTTATAGCGATAACTCTCGACCAGGCGAACCTATGTATGCCTTATTTTTTACCCTTTTTCTTTCGCCAACTAAGGGGGTTTAAATTCATTTCTTTTTCATACCACTTATTTAATTCTTCATTTTGCTTTTCTAGGTCAGCAAACTTCTTTTCATCTTCAATTATGTGTTTTTCAACCAATTCTTGTAGCTGTTCAGTTGTGTCTTGCAAGTTCCTTTCAAGATTAGTTAGCCTTTCTTGTAATTGGACATATCCAAATATGATCGAACCAAATACCATAAACATCTGTAGTAGAAATTTGAAATTCAAAGTAAGTGAAAATGAATCGCCCCCTACCACTTCCGTTGCGAACGATCTTGTTCCATTATTATGATCGCCCATTAATCCTACTTACAGATCCTTTTACTTCTGAGATGTCCGCTACTAGATCTGATATCTCACGGCTAAGATCAGAATGTCTACGATCACTCCGATCATCTGTCTTGTCCATTCTTGTTAATAACTTTAATAGGATGGATTCTACATTTTCAATTGTCTCACTTTGACCACGATTTTCAATCTTTAGATCTTCTAATGCTTTGCTTTGTTCATTTGAACGAGCATTCATGGAATAAACCAAAAACATGAACATAGCAACACAACATCCTAAAACTCCTATTTCAGTATAGGCACTTGCGAATTCTCCAAACAATTAATAACTCCCCTTTATACGAGAAGTTTGAAATTCATTAGCAGATTTAGTTTGCATTTTCTTTTTCTTATTCTTTTGCATCCATGTTTTAAATAATCCATGGTCTTGTGGAAGTACAGGTGTACTGTCACTAGAATGGTGATCCATAATTTTTGGTTTCTTTCGATCTCTTTTAGCAGAGGGATGTGATGATGGATGTCCTTGTGTCTTGGGAGTTTCTGATCTTTTCCGGTCCTTGGTTTTCTTAATACTTTTTCTTCCGGGATCTTGATTTTCTAACTCTCTAGTTTTAGCACCATACCATCCGATTATCCCCCTATCCATTTTTGGTTGGTAATGAGGATCTTTCATATACCTTTCTACAGATGCATCGCTGTCATTGTCTTGTCTCTTTGGCATCTTTTTATTATCAGAACCCTTTCCCGTGTGATCCTTTGCCCATTTTTTCATAGATTTAGCGACTCGATCTTTAGCAAGTTTACTCATGCTTTTCTTTAAACCCATTTTACTTGCTCCCAAAAACCTTAGAGAAAAATCCTTTCTTCTTTTTCTTTCCTTTCTCGGCTAGTTTTTTACCTTTCTTCTTTTTCTTCTTTACATCTGCCTCGGCATAAGTTGGATTATTCTTTAATTGATAGTCCGGATATACAGCAGTTCTTAGGCTATCGGTATCTGATGTTAATGCACAGGTAAGAATAAGAGTGACTACGCTTTTCATTTTATTGTTCCTTTTGATATTCCCTACGGATTAGTTTTACTTTATAATACATAAATACAATTGTTAAGCCGGATATAAATAACTGCATTCCAAAGGGAATCCAATCAAGCCACCATAAGCCTACCCCACCGGCTTGTATACCAAATACTTTTAAGGTATCACTATGTAATATTTCATTCATTCGGTAGCCATGTTTAAGAGGTCTGCTTTTAATGTGACACCTGTATAATCTTTATTTTCTTGATCAAGGTATGCCTTTATCTGATCTATTGTCCAAGTATCATCCGGGGATTGAGATGGCAACACTCCATTCAATACATTAATTTGTTCAACCAGGTTGTTTAAGGTTTCTCTTTCCATAACCTGTTGATATACACCCATATTTTTTGCTGTTTCTATACCTATTCTAACAATTTTTTCTTTTAACTCAGCATCAGATTCTTTTTTTCCTTGGCAGACTCTCCACCACATATCCCATTGAACTGATGGTTTTTCCCAAAATAATTTCTTAATAACCATTATACTCTCTCATATTCAATATTGAATTCAACATAACCGGTAGAGTCACTACTTGTCTGTCCGAATGTTGATGCAGAGTATGGTCCAAATCCAATCCCAAGAAATTCTCCTTTACGAACCATAAAATCGCCACTTACATCCCCACTCAGCATTTCAAAAGCATCCAACTTTCCACCACCGGATATCGTAGAATCTGTTTCACTACCGGCATTCGTTCCTGTAGTATCTGTATATTGAAAATAAGTTCCACTTGGAGATATTTCCATTGGAGGTCTATTGTGTAGAGTAGCAACATCACCACCTAATGCATCATCGTAAGTACCACCGATTTGAGGCATATAATTGAAATCACCACTCCTATCGCTTGTAGTCCCTGTACTACTTTCTAGTTTAAAATAATCTTCTATAGCAGAAATTCTTATTCGACACATTCCTGTAGGATAATAGTCATCATAAGTTGATGTTGCTGTTTTAGTATGAGCCGAAAAGGAGTCCCAACCGCCATATTTAATTAAGTATAGAGCATATTCCTTGTCTCCACCACCACCCTCCAACCTAAGAGAACCGGACATCATTATTTTTTTTATTTTATAATCGCTCATTACCCTATGAGCCGCTCGAAAGTCGTAACTACCTAATACAAAATCATGGGAATCTTTACCACTCGTTCCGGAACCGGGAACACTTGTGTGTGTGTGTTGACCGGACGAGGACCATTCCCGTCCAAGACCCACGGCTATATCAAGATAATCAACATAAACCCAATTAGTAATTTGCAAATAACCGATATTACTTGAACCACCACCACCGGAGGCATCTTCCCAAGCACATCCACTACCCGTAGATGTTAACACTTGTCCATCGGAACCAAGAGAGCCACCCACTTTTATTTTACTAGATGCAAAATTTGTTGTACCATCACTCTCTATTGCAATTCTAGTAGTGTTAGCATTTTTAAAATTAAGATAATTCGCACTAAGTGTAGTATCTGATTGAATTTTCCAATCATCAGTCGAATTTATGTCACCACTATTACTAATTAATCGAAGATTAGCCGGGTTAGTTCCTCCGCCCTTAATATCTAAAGAACCGGCTCCACTCGCTGAAGTTAATGCTAATTTTTGCCCATCAAATTCAAGGGCAGATTCTGCATTAGCATTAGTTCCATCTCCCGTTAATACTCTATTATTTGCATTATTAGAAATGGTAACTCCACCACCTCCACCACCACTTTGATCTGTCCAAGATAAGGTTCCGCTACCATCAGTTTTTAAAACTTGGTTTGCGGAACCATCGGATCCTGTGAAATCATCGGAGCTAACACTCCCCTCCATTAATACCTTTTTAAATGCCATAACTATTTACCTGGTTGCGGAGGTATTGGAGGATTCTTTGCAATTTCTTTATCAATGCCCTTGTCTAGTTTCTTTAGGAGGTCACTAACCACATGGACATTAATTCCTTTAATTGCTGAATTTTCCAATGCACTCTTCAATATTGATAGCTCTTGAAAATCAAACTCAAGTCTCATCTATATTCTCCTTATGCATTTGAGCCAACTTTTGTAGTACCCTGTTCCCCGTTTCAATTTCAGTACCATCAAAAGTTGACCTCATCATTAGTTTAAGAAGAAAATCTGTATCCTTTACACCAAGTTTGACTTCTTCACTTACCGGTCTAGCCGGTTCATTCCTTTTATTATCTGCTCCAACATATCTGCTCATTAAGAGGTGCGGACATATAATTGGGAACCATCCCATTGAAAATGTCCTACCGGAGTTTTAGTTGAGGATGAATTATAAGATGCATTCACTTCTGTTGATGTCACATCACATTGATATGTGCCACCAATTGCTACACTTGAATTCAATCCCTGTACAAAAGTAGATGCAGACTCATCCCAATAAAATGTTCGATTATCGCCTGTTGATCCTCTTTCAAAAACAAAACCTGTATCAACTGCTGAACCACTACCAAGATCAGAATTAAGTACCATGGTATGGTCTTTCACTAGGATAGTTTCTGTGTTGGTTGTTATTTCCGTACCACTTACCTGTAGGTCACCTGTTACAACCAAATCTCCGGACATTGTCATCGTTACACCTGTGCCACTACCGATCGTTGTACTTGTATCTATAAGAGCTAAAGTTGTTTCTAAGGTATCTTTACCTAAAGGGTTTGAAACTGATAATTGACCACTTCCGTTTATACCTAAACCTGTACCAACTTTTACACCACCCAAAGTTCCTAGGGCCGCTGTTGGCAAAGTGTAATTCATATTATCTGCAACTAAGTCTATAGTACCATCATCATCTTGATAAGTAGCAGATATTCTTGTCTCAGTATTACTTGAAAACATATCACCCACAATGTCTTGGACTTGCTCAGTAGTTAGTTGTGTATTATCATTAGCGGTCATGTCATCCACTACTAGATCAATAGTTCCATCGCCATCTTCGTAGGTTGCGGATATCCTCGTTTCTGTGTTTGAAGTGAACATAGCACCTACAATATCTTGAACTGCCTCTGTGGTCAATGGACCTCCATCAAGTGTCGTAACTACATCTATTGTTCCATCAGTATCATCGTAAGTAACTGCTGTATTGGTTTCGGTGTTGCTCGTAAACATTGCACCAACAATATCCTGTACCTCTTCAGTAGTAAGCTCGTTGGAGTCTGTCCAAGGAACAGTTACATATGCCTTTCCACTATCCAATTCAACAGGATAATTCTTTCCGGTTTGAGTATAACCTGTTTTAATGGTCCCGGATGTTGAATTTGATGCCATTTGTGGGGGAGTTGGGTTAGAGTTTGTAAAAGTAACTTCCCCGGCTCCTGTTGTTTCAACTGTCATACCGGATCCAGCTTTTAAGAAAAGATCCTCATTCTCAGTTATTGTTATCGCAGTAGTATCCGTTGTTGCAGAAACTGTAAAACCATCGCCCATATCTACTGTATTATTATCTGTCCAAGGGACATTTACATACATTTTCTCACTAGATAACTGAACAGCATAGTCCTTTCCACTTGATGAGAATCCTGTTTTGACTCCACCTCTTGCAACTGTCGATGCTAATGGCAGAGTATAACTCGATCCATTATTCGACCAACTAAAAGAGTTAGAGCCGTCTGTGGTCAGAACCTGTCCGCTAGAACCATCTGATCCCGTTATATCGTCCGGGGTTACCAACCCTTCCAATAGTACCTTTTTAAAAGCCATTATGACCTCCTATTTAATTAATTATTTACCATCAAAATACCATCCTTGATTATGATGTCTCCATTACTCGGACTTGATGGTTCCGATGATACACTTTGAATTCTTAGTGTCCCATCATCCTTGGCGGTTAAAAGATCAGTAGAACCTTTTTGAAGTTTAACTTCTGTATCTTCTAATTTCATTCCGCCCTTATTTGCACCCTTAGTAAAGGATGTGTTTTCTGCATCCATGATCAATTCATTTGATGTGCTTTTAAATGTCACAGACTTTTTTGTTACAAAGTCCACTAGCACATTTACATTCCCATCATTATCAGCACTCATTACATTTATCACAGTATCATTTGGTGAGACCAGGTTAAACAATCCTCCAATCTGTAGATTACCATCTAATACTGTATTCCCACCAACTGTAAGATTAGAAGTGGTGGTTACGGGACCTTTAAATTCTAATGCATTGGTACTCAGCCAAAGCGGAGAACCTACCCCCTCGCCATCAAATACCTGTTTAGATGAGGTTTCTAAACCTTGGTTTGCAGATGCACTACTGATCGTTAATAAATCTTTATATGTGTTTGCCGGGGACTTATCTGTTAATGATGCCATGCTGTAATCTTCTCATTTTTTATGGGTTTTTTCAACCTACTTTGTGTCTCTTAATTTTTTTAGATCTCTTAGTTTTTTCTTATACAGATCTTCCTTTACTACTGATACTTTACTTTGTTTTTTAGATGACCTTTTTTTACTTCTCTTTTTCTTTCTTCTACCTTTTGTACTTGCTTTAACTGACTCCACTTTTGGCTTTCTTTCCTTACTCTCTAATAAACCATGTCTAGCTTTTATATTATGTATGAAGTGATCTATAAGTTTATTTGCCTTATCCTTTTCAATAGAGCCGTTATCAATAGCATCTTCAATTAAGGTATGAAACATATCCATTTGATATCTATGTGTATGTTGGCTTTCGGAATGTTCTAACCATCTAAACAGATTAGCTCTTTTATCTCTCGCCTCTTGCTCGGATACAAACAATCGAGAAAATGGAATTCTCTTTAATGGTGGTAAGGTTTCTTTATTTAATAAATGTTCCCCTGTAGCCAAGGATCTGTTTATGAGCTTACCTACCCCTCCCGTAAAAAACTCAGCTACATACTGTAATTGATTTGGATGGGCATCAACTAAACCTCCATACCTCATAACATCACCACTTTTCTGTTTAACCTTTTCCCCACCTTGTAGAAAAAATAAGCCATCTGATATATCCTCATATATTTTAGGAGTATCTTCCATCACTTTACGAGGTGACTTTTTTAATTTGGAAAATGTTGGTGGCACTATTGGAGAACTTTTCCAATCTTTATTACTAGCTAAACTCGCCCCTAGTCTGCCAAAAGCTGTAGGGACAAAATCATTAAAATTATTTGTTGGGATTGGAGAAAAAGCATCCGCCATGGAACTAAGGACATTTACGCTATGTTTCCCCCAATTAATCGACTCATCTTCACCTTTCCTCTCAGATTCAATATGCATTTCTGCAAGAGCCACACCTACGGCATGAAACACATTATAACCATATGGTACTCTCAGTTTGACTTGCACTCCTCCGGGTGTCATCCAAATTATATTATTGTACTTTTCCCAATCTGACAATTCATCCCATGCATTTCTGTTCCCTATAAGTTCTCCTTTTACATTACCCTCTTCGTCATCATCTCCCATAGCTCCCATACTCATCATAGTAAGTCCGTATGATGTAGTAACCAATGAGGCTCCTATCGCCTTTCCCCTATCGGTTGATAATACTTTTAATAACCTAGAGGTTCCCTGTATCCCGGCATTTGCAAATAAATAAAGAGTGTTCGCAATGCTCCCATATTCTCCTTTTCTATTAAAGTCTACAGTAAGGTTTCTAGCCATACGGGCCGCCCTTTGCTGTGAAATTCCCTGTTCTACAGCCGTCCTAAATGCGGATAATCTGACACCTTGCTCCACTCCATCGCCAACAGCATTAACGAACTGCATCATCTTTGCACCGGCTAACTTTACTTTTCCCTTTTTCTCTAGTTCATCAACTTCTTTAAGAATCCTTAATTGTTTTTCTTCAAAATTTTCAAACTGCCCCCAAGATACTACACCTCCGGCATCTTTCATTATTTGATACCATTCTGCCCATTCATTACCCTCACCCCTACCCATTTGACTTAGGTATATACCTCTAGCTGGACCACCACTTAAAGTATTTTTAACAACCTGTTTAGAAAATCTCGTTCCCTCTTCAACTGACAGGTTTATTCCGGCTGTTTGAAGATCCCTAACATAATTAGATATCCAAAATTCCGGGTTGTACAGAGTAATCATACCCCTCATAAATGAATTAACTGCATCAAGGATAGGAATAGCCGGAGTCCCTACCTTATTCAATGCATTGTTCAACCCCTCATGCTCTGATTCCAAAACCCAATATTCGCCTAATTCTTTAATGACGAATTGATTGTCTTTTAAGACTTCTTGCCCCATATAATCAATTTCGCCTGTATCATCAAAAATTGGTCTATATCTCATTTTTCTGATACTTACACCCTCTAATCCAAATTCTCTAACAAGGTTTAGTAATGTTAACCCTACTTGATTATTCTCTGCCCTCATTATTGCATCTTCTAAATTCATCAATGAGGTCACTACTACATTATCAGCCTCCTCGACTCCTGTTCTAATCCTTTTTGCCTCTGATCCCTTTACCTCGAAACCATGTTGTCTTTTCATAAACCCCGGTTCATGGTCTTTGCTATTTCTAATAGGGACATAAAATTCAAACATATTTTCCCAAGCATCAAAAGTGTTGCTATCAATCAATCCGGCATCTAGCCTTATCTTTCTTTCCGGTCTTATTACTTTATTTCTAAACTCTTTAGCAAAAAATGGTAAACGAGTATTTCGGAATTTGTCTAGTATAGCTTTAGCCTCTTTATTTTCTAAACCTGTTCTTTTAGCATTTCTATCTTTCTTGCCGGTTTTTTCTTCTATCCTTTTACGAACTAATCTATTACCCTCTTCGGTATGCTGTGCTAATAAGTAGTCACTTAGATCATCGATGGTAAAATTGGCATTGTACAACCTATCTAGAATCCCATCCTTACCATTCATTACAATGTTATTTATTCTATCTATCCTAGCCTTGATCTTATTATCTACCAATGAGGCAACTGTTTCTATATCCTCCCTATCGTATAAACCCCTCATTTTTGTTATCTGATCAGAGAGGTATCCAAAAGTATCAAATCTGTTTACAAACTTCCTCTTTACCATGCCCCACCATTTATTTCCCTCGACATCTAATTCTGTTTTTCTATTGTAATTAAATCTCCCTTGCTTATCCATTTCAAAGCCTAGTGATTCAACTAGATCTCTAACATATTTGAACTGCTTAGTTTTCCGCAACGCTACATCACTTTGGTCACCTACCTGTAAAGATACTCTTTTATTATATGTTCGAGCCTCCGCTATTGCATCCCTTATTACTTCAATGGAGTCAACATTTTTACTCGTGAATATCTTATCAATTATGACCTCTTCCCCATTAGGTGTTTCTTTTAGTAAAAACCCGGTCTTTTTATCTTCACTCATATATACATGAGTGTTTTCATCCCTAACCTCATCAATAGTAACTCGTCCAAATGTGTCACTTCGCCTTGCTCTATAATTCTTTAAAAAATCTCCAACAATTATATCTTTTTCATCTTTTGGAACCTCTGCTACAATCCTGTTTCTCTCGACAATTGGTCGACCTCGTCCCTCGTCCACCCGTTCTCTTCCATCATCTTCTCGGCTATCAACTCCCTCTCCCGTTCTACTGCTGTCATCTTTACTATCCGCCTCCCCACTTTGTTCTCCAACTGCCCTATCTCCTGTTTCGCTATCTTTCCTAGCAACGGCAGATTCTGAAAGGTCTTGCTCTGCAACGATTTGACCTGTGCCAATTCCCTCAGAAGTTGCGGATGTGGATTGGTATTGTTGTAATCTTCCATCTAATGCCTCCTCATAACTTTGATCTCTAACTTTCATACCACTTGTCCCGGCTCTTAGATATAGGTCTTGTTCCATATACCATAGTAATGCCTGTATTTGGTCAACTCCTAAAGTCTCTCCCGTGGCTTCATTAAATCTATTTGTAATCTCTATAATAGCATTCCTAAACATTATCATTTCATATTTACTTGGTTCATTGGCGAATGATGATGCTAGTTTTTTCCCATCTTCAAGATTGCTGTTTTGATTACCTAATTTTTTCTTTCTTTCATCAACTTTTTCTAACTTTTTTATCTCCGAATATGTATCTCTAGCCTCTGCACTTGTGAACCTATGCCCCCCGGTTAATCCTAATGGACTTCCCATCCATCTACGAATTTGCCTGGTCATCCATCTATCGATAGTTGGTATATCTGAAACTCCGCTATGATTTAACCAATAAGCTCCTATTTTGGGACCAAAGATCTCTGCCCCGTATTTACTTTTATCACTTATAGCGGTATCCTTGGGTGGTGGTGTACCTATTTCTTTAGAAATTTCTAGTAATTTTCCCCCTGTCATTGTACTCATTAAAAACTCTTCAACTTGCTGAGTATCTCCCCCAAAATAGTCTAGTAACCCCATATATCTTTTTACATTTACATCTGTCCCTTTTAGTACACCTGTAAATTTCTTAGTCCCCTCTTCATCTACTGACCAAAACCCTAGCTTATTAACCCCATCACTAGGATCTCTAGCTTCAATCAATGGGTTTGAGCCTTGTTTTTCCCATTCTT
>VTLG01008764.1_pt1 | contig 41252 bp, 80 predicted proteins | sample 4694571 | NCBI WGS metagenome assembly VTLG01 (sample SAMN12604809, study PRJNA352737) | marine metagenome | biome: ENVO:00000447; feature: ENVO:00000209|ENVO:00000569|ENVO:01000036; material: ENVO:00002151; isolation source: viral sequences binned using virsorter ...
TTTGAGATAAAATATCCATTAATTCTACAGTATAAGCTCCAACAAACTGTGAGAATATTGTGCTTGCACTAGCATTTGCTAAAGACCATTTCTTAGTAGCATAATTATAAATAATTATTTTATCGCAAATACCTGTTGTATTAGCTGCGTTTGATGTACTTGGAAATAACCACATAGCTAACTGATTAAATGGATCTACTGCTGCACAAATTCTATCTGCGTATGCTTTATTTAAATTAAGATCAAAAAATCTATTAACTTTTTCTACTCCAATAGGTATAATCTGATCACCATTTATTTGATAAAATCCATCGTCTGCATAAAAGAATATTTGTCTATTATCTTGACATACTGTTCTTCCATAAACAGCTCCTCTATTTGGAGATATAACTGATAGTCTAAATACGACTGCTCCTCCAACATAGTCCATACGAATTATTTGGTTTTGTCTAAATACATATCCAACCTCTCCAGAGGTTATAGCTACTACTTGACCACCTGAACCTGGTAAATCCTGTGAATCAGATTGTTTTCCTGACCATACAGTAATATCATTAATACCTGACCATTGAATTCTATTTGTTGCGTTTGTAATATTTCCAACAACTAAGAAATCTCTAACTACTCCTGAAACTCTAAATACTGGTGCTGTGCCTGCAGTTTGAATTGCTGTAAGATTAGCAAAGTTAGTTGATGTTCCCATTAAATAATATTGAGCTGCATCTACTCCATTACTTGCTATTACATATTCACCAAACTGAGTGAATGTCCAAAAGTCATCATGATCTCCAGTTAAACTAGCTTTACGTGATGTAAAAGCTCCTGAAGTTAACTGATATAAATTTGTTCTTGTAGCTACAAAGTTATAAACTGTATTAGAGTTATCTCTAAATGAACCTGCACCTTTAGAATCTGTGCTTGTAGTATTTGAACTATAAGCTACTAAAGATGGAAATCTTTTATAAGTATTAGCTGCATGATAAACATTAGTAGCTACATTAGCTCCTTGTTTTCCATGGTCAGGTTGATCAGGTAGCCATTCTCCAAAAGGTACTTGCATAATTATAATTTAATATTTAATTTTTTAAATAGATTTTTTTCTTGTCTATTTATACTTGTTAATTTAGATCTTGTTTTTTTTAAAACTTTTTTTCTAAAAGCTCCTTTTGGTAAGGATAAAGCCTGCATATGAGCATCAATAGCAAATCCACGTTCCATACCTTCAGGAAAATGTTTGCTTTTAACGCCTCTTGTTTTATATAATATTTTTTTTGCTTTACTTAAAGGTATTCTTGCCATTATCTATTCCTGTAATGTGATAAGTCGGTTTGAACATCTGTTCTTTGAACTACAGGTGCTCCACCATATGAATCTTGTTTGTCGTTATTCTCGCATCTTTCCATAGCTGTAGAATACATAGCTAACCAATTCTGTGCTTGTTGTGGATCTATTCCACCTAGAAAGTTAGATGCATGATAAAGGGATCCATACAGATATACTGCAGGATGATTTGCGAGCATCCAGTTGGATGTGTTAGATGTGCTAAGAGCTGATATAGCTTTATAGTATGATAAGTAACCAGTATAGCTAGTATCAGGGGAAGGAGCAAACCTAAGTGTTTCTGTTTCATCATCACTCTCTATTGTATAGGCTCTAGGTCTAGCAGTAGTAGAGCCTCCTTTAGTTTCAAACATATTATGTGGTGTAATGTACTCCAAAGGATATTTAACAGATGAAGATAATATATAAAATGATCTTACACCTATAAATCCTGTTGGTACTGTTTCTGTTTCTGAATCAATAGTTATGGTATCTATTTGTTCCATAGCTCTAATTCTTAACTTAGCATTAAAATCTGCTTCTGTAAGTTTAATAAAATCATCAGCAATCTCATCAGTTAAATCTGTTCTATTTAACCAATTAGCTATTCCTGTTTTTAATTCTGCGTATGTTGATAATGCCATTACAATGATCCTTCTGATGTTCTAAAATATCTAAATTCATTACTATTCAATTTAGTTCTCATAATTTTTTTTTGAATTTCTTTTGGTAATCCCCACCAATTATTAGTTCCATTATATTCTTTAGTCCATATTTGTAGGATAATAGGTGGTACACTAGCAACCCTTCTCATCTCTTTAGATTTTGTATATCCATCATTTAATGTATAAAGTTTTTTATTTCTTTCCATTAAAGGATTGAGATTTTGCTGATTGTTTACAGTTAGCTTACCATCAGACTCTTGTATATACTTAGTCTTGGTAGCATCAGCATTCCATTCGGTTGCTCTTACCTTAGCCATTACTCAGATAGTTCAGTACAAAATAAAGTACCATCTGCACTATTTCTAATAGCTGCTATTTTTTCGCCTGGAGAAACTTTAATAATTTCTACTTCTCCTGCTGGCAAATAAGGTAAGCTAGTTGTAGCAGTTGGTGATCCAGCAAATGTAATATGGCAGTTTGTTGTAGAAACTATTCTTACATATTCAGTACCAGCTGCAAAAGCATTACTAACTGCTGCACTTGAAGAAGCTACTGATATTGTTTGAGTTGTTCCATGTCTTAATCCATAGTTCATGTTTTGTTTTCCTTTTGTTTAGGATATGTTCCCAGAACGTTCCAGGAACATTATTCCTATTTAATTATCTTCTTATAACGAATGTAACAACAAGTTTAATTGTATTACTAGAAGCTCCATCAGTTATCATTTCGATAGATCCATCTTCAGCAACTTCGTTTGCTGCTGTCGGTGTTGCTGTATCAATATCTCCAGCAGCAGATCCAGACGTAGCAACTGTAATTGCTCCACCAGTTATTGCTGTTCCACCAATTTCAAAAGTGATTGCTGCATTAGCAGTTCCAATTGCACCTTGTAGTGCAGTTATAATTTTTATTACTTTGCCTCCATCAGGTACAGGTACAAATGTTGATGATGCTGTACTAATGTCTGCTATTGTAGATGTTAAAAAATAGTCGTTTAATGTTCTCATTTTATTCCTTAATTGTTCCGATCCTAACCTATCTCAGATCTTCAATTGTTTGAAATACTGCTAGGCGAGCAGATTTAAGGTTACTCGCCTAAACAGTTATAAGTTATTATGAAGTAGTTAAGTCAGCTACTAAGCCTGACGCTGCTTCATTTCTTGATTCTAGAGTTGCTTCTACTAAAAGCTGTCTTTTCTCAGAGTCACCAGTTTTTGACAATTCATGCATAGTGAAGTCTCTTAAGAAAGCTACTCCCCAGTAATCCATGTCTAGAACATAAGCGTCTCTATCTCTAGAGAATCTATTTGGAACAACTTGCAATTGACCGAAGTCAGATGCGTAGACATCTACAGCTGTGTATAGTGTAGCGTCTGCACCTGCATCAAATCTAGTGCTGTTACCAGTGAAACCTGACAATTTTTGTTTATTGAAAGGTCCAACCATAATCATAGTTGGATTTCCACCTTCGTCCCATACTGATTTAATTACAGATTTTAATAATGTTTCTGTGAAAGCTCTTTGAGTTCCATCAGTTCTAGCAGTATTACCTACTGAACCTGAAGTACCTGAAGTTCCCATTACATCATTAGTTGCAACCCAAGCTCCTAAAGAACCCATTTCTCTAGCAGCAGTAGCTGAACCTGTAACTTCTGCATTGTTAGTTGTTAATTGTGCTTCCATATCTCTTTTAAGCTCTTTTGCTTTTTTAGCGATTTGGTAAGCGATCTCAGATGCTCTACCAGCTTTGTCAACTGCTTCCTGCGTACCTGTGATTACAACTGTTTTGTCCATAATTTGACAAGAGTTAGATAATCTAGTTGTTGCAGTAACAGCGTCTAAAGTAGCTTCGTCACCTTCGATGACAGCATTTGATGTTGATGCTGCTGCCAATGCATCTGTTTGCCATTCGTGTAAAACTGCAGTAGATTTAGTCTTTGCAGCTGAACTTAGGAATGGCGTGTCTGTTGGTGAGATATTATAGATTACATCAGAAAGATCTTCTCTTTCACCAATGGAATCATAAGTATCAAACGTGTTTGTTGGTTGTGCCATTATTTTACTTTCGTTGTTGAGATTTAAGATTAATCATGTCAAGTATAGCAGAATGAGCATCTCTAAGATGTCCAGACTTACGTAACTTGCCAATCTTTTGTCTTATGGCTTCTCTACCAGAACTCGTATTTGACTTAGCAATACCTGATTTTATAACTCTTGGTGCATTAGCTACTTTCTTTTGAACGATAGGTTTTTTATCTTTCAAGTTTTGATAGCTCATAGCATCTTTTGCTACCATAAGAAATCTATGGTCGGCAAGATTCCCAATTTCCTGATCATTAAAACCATAGTTACGTAAAGAAGTACGTAAATTATATTTGAATGTATCAGCTTTATTGGGATCGCTATATTCTGGTATTTTTGTTGCTGCTAACTCTCTTTGTGTCGCAAGGTAATCTTCGTATTGTTTGGAATACTCTGTACGAGCTTTTTCTTTCATTCCTTCTATCTGCCTATTTTGTTCTCTTAACTGGTAATCCAGTTTGGCTGCAGATGTAGGATCTTCTTCCCAAAGTTTTTGAAGATCTTTACTACCTTGCTGTTGTCTGACAAATCCATCAGCAGTAGCTATTAAGTCATTTAACTCTGATAGTCGAGTATCATAAGATTGACGCAAACTCTGCTTTTGAGCTTCAAGATCTCTCTTTTCTAACCCTAAAGTATGAGTTTTTTGTCTATAATCTGAGTCTCTAGAATAACCTGCTTTCAGCTCATCGAGGGTAACCTCTAGCTCTTGACCTTGTACTTTTAATCGGTGGAGTTCTGGTTCCTCTAATTCTGTTTGTGTTTGTTCTTTGATCTCAGTATTTTCAGTAGTCTCTATAGGAGTTCCTTCAGACGCTGGTTGACTCTCTTTAGTTTCCTGTTTCTCAGGTTCTTTAGACTCTGATGGTTCTTCTGTTTTAGTTTCAGTTTTTTGTTGATCTTTTGGATTCAATAGTCCTGAAATTTTTTCAGCTGCACCTTGTATGTTGTTGGCTTCTGCCATAACGTTCCTTTCTTATTGGTTGACGTAATTGAAGTTGCGTTAGCTTAACTTCTTTTATTTAATTGATCTAACTCGTCTTGAGTTAGTTTTCCACTAATCATGATACTTTGTAAATGACCTTTGATTTTGTCTACTAGATTGTAGGCTACCCAAAGGTATGTACGTTTATCATTCTCTGTGAAACTTGTATTAAAAATCTCTTGTTTATATAATTCCAAGAGATCTTCAAATGCTGTTTTTAGCAGGGGATCATTTAGGAGCTGTTCTGCTCGCTTGCCCTGGCGTATTTGTTTGTCCTTGTCCATTTGTATTATCTTCGTTAAAGAATTGTTGTTGACCTTTTACTATTTCTTTCATTAGATCTCCAGATTTTTTAAGATCTTCTTGTTCTAACATAGATCTACGTTTCAATTCTAACTCATCTATTTTGGATCCATATTTAAGTTCAATTTCTTTTATCTTTAATTCAAAGTCTAAAAGGTTCTGTCTCATTTGACCTTCAATACGTTTTATTTCTACTTCAGCTTTTAAAGTAGCTCTTTGGTTTTCACCTTGAACTTGAGCAAGTGTAACTTTCTCAAACTCAGTAGGTGGTTTAGGAGGAAGCTGAGGCATTTGAGCTGCACCAACATCTGGATCCATAAAGTATGGTTCTACACCATTTAGACCTGCATTTTCAATCAATTTCTTTAATGTATTATATATATTTCTAAGGTTTACCATAGGACCAAATGCATTTTGTTGTAAGTTTATTGCCTGCATTTGTCTTTCTAATATAGCATTTAAGAGAATTAATTGTTGCTCTTTAGATCCAGTTCCTAATCCAACTTGGACTGTAACATTAACTCTGTCTTTCCATTCGTAAGGTCTCATAGGTATATACTTACCTCTGATTCTTACGATCTTTTCTTTTTGTTGATACTTGCATACCAACTCAAACATTTTTAAGGCTAGATCTTTAACACCTGTTTCAGCAAATATCCGAGCAATTAACTCCATTCTCATTTGCGATTGTGTTAAGATTTGGTTTTGCCCAGTTGCTGTTTTATTTAAAGTGTTAGCATCTAGCCCTTGTGATTGTCTCGTAATTCCTGTTCTTGATTCTTTAACAGAATCGAGATAACCCAACATTGTTGTAGCTTGATCTGTTATTGGTTGTGCCTGTATAGGCATCATAACATTTTGAGGTGGTTGTTTAGTTCTAACAATTCCTCCAGGACGATTAGTTAATAAATCATCCATAGCAACTTGACCATCTTGTATTGCTACACGATTATTATTTGTTAGATACATATTGTCTAACATTTGTCTCATTACTGTAGATTTAATTAACTGTATGTCCTCTACTAATTCTGATACAGATCTCCCATGAAATCTGTGTGGCATGATAACTGGAGTCATAGATACAAATGGAATAGTATCTACTTCTTCCATATCTAATATTGTATGATTACCATCACCTGCTAAAAGAAATTTAACTAATTCTGTTTTACCATCTTCATTAACATCCATTCTAAGATAACATTCATGGACTAATATATCTGCACTACTTTTATCTCCGTCTTGAACTCCATGTGAAAAATCTACATTTTGATGTCTAACAAACTTATCTTCTCTTGTATAATCAGAATCACCTGTTGGTAATCCCATCACTAAATCTTTATCATAACCCATTTCAACTAATTCTGATCTAGTTTTATTAGTTCTATGAGCTACAAAGTTAGCTGAATCTATATCTTTAACTCGTCTTTCAATTAAAAATTCTTCAGGAGGAACTGGTTCAATTCGAACTTGTCCATATAATTTTGTTCTTTCAATTACACAATCATGGTAATTTACTTTATCTAATTCTTTTCCATCTTCATCTAAGATAGGTTCTTCGAATTCTGTATGATTTTTAACTTTAACTTCTGGATCAGATATTAAATCTGCAAACTCATCTTCTGTTAATCTTGTATATTCTTCTCTTTCAGTTTTGTTTGCATCATCCCAATAAACTTTTAAAATTCCATTTTTCTGTATTAATGCATCTTTGAATGCAGAGTATAGGGCTACAAATCCTTTGTTCTCTTTATAAAAAATATAATTCAAATAGTCAGAACATTGTCTAGCCATTTCATCATCTTCAGGTCCAACACCTTCACAATTAAATACATTATCTCCTGCTGTGAATATTCTCATTAAAGATGGCATTAAACTTTCTACAGTATCAAGAACATCATTAGATATAACTTGTGAACGCCCTTCTTGTTCATTACCAAGAGGCATTCCTAAATAATATTCTAATGATTTTTTACGTCTTGCTACTAATTCGCCACCAATAAAACCTGATGCGTTACTAATTTCTCTGTTTAAAACTGATAATATTTCTTGTTTTGATTTCATTATTAATTACAATTCATTTTATCTAGATCTGATGGTACTTCTTTTGTAAACCAGATCCATGATTTAATTTTAGTTCCTTCTTGTGTGTAAGTACATTTTTCTCCTATTGATACACAGGAAGTCAATGTAACTAATATAAATAATAAAAATATTTTTTTCATACTATATACCTTGTATCTACTCTAATTGGTTTATTCCATTCTGTTGTATCAATTGGATCATGTACGCAACCATACCTAAAGGCATCTGCTGCGTGTGAGCACCAATCGTGTAAGGGTTTATTCTTAAACACTTGGTTCTTATCATCCCATTGTTTTCGATATTGTCTTAATGCATCTAATCCTGTTTTACATTTTTCTCTATCAAAATAACAATATGGTAAATAGTTTCTCACAGATTCTATTCCATGATCAACTTCTAATTTAGGAGCTACTTCAAAATCTATACCGAGTTCGTTTGCTACTTCAAGTCTAGACTTTCCTGTTCCTAATTCTCTTGCCATTATATCATGAGGTGCAACATGACGACTATATGCGTAGCCTTTATCTTCAAGTTTGTCAGCATAGTGTGCTAATGACTCTCCTGAAGTTTCGTAATAATCTACAATGTGTAATTCATTTCCAACTCTTTGAACGAACCATATAGCAGTCGAGTCTCCGATCCCCAAATCCCACCATGTTTCCACACCTACATTTTCATCCACAGGCACTGAGCAGATTTTTCCATCATTATCTGCTTTAGTTATTATTCTTCCATAATAACTACCAGAGACTGCTGCAGTAAAAGAACATTCGAACTCCTGCTCGTATTGTTCTTCAGTCATAATGGCACGTGCCTGTGCCAGCTCCTCAACTGGAATCACTTTGGTTTCTGAAGCTCTATAGATTTTACCCATCCAGTCTTTATGACCACGTTGGGCGTAATCGTATACTTCCCAGAATTGATTATGACCCATTGGTGTACCGATAAATAAAACCCATCCTAATTTATCGGACACTGCTGGACGTATAATTTCAGTCCATACTCTTGGAGACATAATTGCATATTCATCCATTACAACGCCATCAAATCCCATACCTCGGATTGAATCTGGATTATCTGCACCAAATATTTGAATTCTTGATCCATTAAAGAGATCTATTCTTAACTCAGTCTCATTTCTGTTACCACCTAAATACATAAGTGGTTTTGTGTAATATTTTAAATATTCCCAAGCAATTGATTTACCTTGTCTGTATGTCGGAGCTACGAATGCACATAAAGCTCTAGGTTTAGCAGCTGCTGTTTTTATTAATTCGTTTATTGAAAGTACACTTTTACCAAATCGTCTATGACATACCAAAACATTAAATCTTTTTTTATTGTTGTGTACTTCTAGTTGGTATGGTCGTGGCTTATAAGGTATTTGTAATATCTTAGTCTTTTTGCCATTCGACTTTGATTGCGATTGGTTCATCGGTTCCTAATTTTGTTGTTGAAGATGCTAACCTTGGATGAATGTAAGGTGCAGCTTTTTCTGCTGCATACATTTTCCTATCAGGTGAACTCATAGGATTGTTTAACACAGATAATAAATAATCCAAAGGAGATAAATTGTATTTCTCTGCTAATTGTATTAATCCTTTCCATGGTTTCTTGCTTTTGGAACCTAAAGGTCTACCTGCACCTTCTCGCTTTCCACCATGATTAGTTTTATCTACTTCATTCTCGTATGTTTTATCTTCTGACATTATCCTAACCACTTACCTCTAGACATTATCAGTCTACCAGCTGTAGATCCTGAACCCCAAACTCGTTTTTTACCTCTTTTATACTTATCAAAAGGTCTAGAAGCAGCATAACTTAGTGCTGCTGTTAAAATAGGTCGTCTCCAGGCAAATTTAACTACTCCTTTTCCTACTTTCCACGCAGTTTTCATCGCAGTTCGTTCTGAAAATGCTGGTGTAGTCCAAGATTTTAAACCTTTTAATATAGATTTTTTAGCCATTAGTATTTTACCTTTTTACCCTTTTTTTTTGCGTATTTTTTCGCTGCAGTTCTACCTTTTTTAGTATAACTAAACTTCTTTTTACCTACTTTAGGCATTTCTTTTCCTCCAATATTCTAATTGTTTTTTATGTGCTTTGTCATCTAATAGTCCACTTTTTCTCATAGCTTTATATCGTGGATCTGATGTTTTTAACACTGAAGCATGCATAGCAGCTTTAGCTCCATAGTATATTCCAGCAGCTCCTAGTCCATAAAGTCCAGCTTTTTTAACACCTTTAGGTATTTTGGCACCTAAATCTGCTATTGAACTTTTAAATTCTTGCATAGCACTTTGTTTTTTTTTAAATGGATTCCAATTAGCCATATCTTTTATTCTTTTTTTTCTTACCTGCTGCATATCCTGCAGCTCCACCACCAACTCCTGCCATAATACCTATACCAGTTTTAGTAGTAAGTTTAGCACCTACTTCTCTAACTTGCATAGCACTCATTTCTGACATAGCTCTGGAAGCCTTTGCGTAAGTCTCTGATTGGTGCATTTTTGAAAATTGGTCAGTTGCAAATTTCTTTGCCTTTCCTGGTGCATCTTTTGTTTTGCTCCAGATTTTAGGACCAACTTTCTTACCCCAAGAAGCTACTTCCTTAAAGATTTTTGTTTTCATTGTAATAGTCCTTGTCTAGCAGCATCTCTAGATGTTGGCATTGGCATATTGCCATATGGTCTTTGACCCATTCTTGCCATTTGAGGATTCATTGTTTGCTGCTGTTCCAATAAACCTTGTCTTTGTCTTTGCATTTCAGGTAATAATTTTGCCTGAATTATCAAAGCCAATTGTTCACCTTCATCAGGTGTCAATTTTATAATTTTGTCTGCTAATTTTTCTAAATTTCTATCTGCCATTAATCATCTCCAAATAATTTATAAGCTCCATAATATCCACCATATAAAGCTGCTTTTTTTCTAAATTTTGCTCCTTTTATATTTTTTCCTCCAAATGTAGGTCTTGTAACTAAACGACTAAAGTAAGTTCCTTCTGGACCTATAGCTTTTTTATAAAAACTTCCATGTCTTTTAATTTCGCTACCTATATTTTTAATATCTGCACCAGCTCTTTTTAAACTACGTTGCATTATAGGGATTTTTGCAACATTGGTTCTTCTTGCAAACTTATTTTTTCTTATTTTTGTTGAAGTTCTAATCCTTTCAAAGCGATATTTTCCTCCAGACATTAAGTAAGTTCTTTTACTTGTAGGTACTTTTCTTGCTGCTCCTCTAAATAGTTTAGTTCCACCTGCTAGAGCTATTCTTCCTCCGACTCGTGCTGCTGTGGCTAACGCTGCTAGTAATGCTGCTGCTGGTAAAGGCATTATACTATCCAGAACTTTCTTTTTTTCTTGCCAGTAATGCCTTGTGCATTCATGTTTGCAATTTCTTTAGCTCCAGGATAGTCTTTCGCTTTGCCTTTCCATCGTAGTCCAGGATGCATAGTATATCCTGTTCTATTTATGCCTTTTTTCTTTGCTATAAGTCTTTGTATAACATCTACTAATTTAGACTTCATATTAACCTTTCATATACTTCTTAGGTTGTTCTTTTCTACCTTTAGCTTGTCCTGCTTTATACAAACCGTACCCCAAAGCTCCTTTAATTGCAAGTCCTGCTACGCCACCCCAGATCATAGCTTTACCAAAGCCAGTCTTGTGGAATTTCTTTACCTCATCCCAAGCTCCTAGATCTTGAATTGGATTAGCTTCTTTAATGCTTTTTATCTTAATTGCCATTATCTTCCTTGTCCTCGGTATTTTTTATATGTATCGTGTTTATTTAGTCTTTTCTTGTGCCTGCCTATACTTGGTCGTGTACGTTTAACGTAGGTATTAACACCCCACTTAGGTGCTTTTGCCATTATTCGTTATCTTTGCCAGGTAGAAAATCCCATATTGCTGCACCTGCTACACCTGAGCCATATAGCTTTTTGTGTTTTTTAGTGTGCTTATAGAACTTCGAATAGCCTCGTACAAACTTAGCTCTGCCTTGATCGCCTATACCCATAGATCCAAGCCAGCTCTTGTCGCCAACAGCTACCTTCTTCATCCATGGTCTATATTCGACAGTTTTCTTTCCCATTTTTAAAGGTAAAGATCTTTTTACTGGCGAGAGATGTTTTGTTCCTCGTAATGCCCAGGCTACAATAGCTTTTGCTGCTGCTCCTACTGCCATAATTGTCCTCCATTGGTTAATATTCTCCGATGCTGTATAAAACCCCCCTTTATGAGAGATTCAATCATACATCAGAATCGAAGGGGTGAATTTAAAACCCCTGATAAAATGTCAGATCGAAACATTTTGTCGATGTCGATCTGACTTAATTCGTTGATTAATTGATTCAAGTTTCGTTGTAAACATTTGACATCATTGACGAACTTGATTGCTGATGTCGATAGAACTCTCTAGAAAGTACCATAAATCACAGTAATTGGACAAGTATTCATCGTCGCTATGGCGACGAATATTGTCGTTAGAAAGGATATAGGTATAGTATATGGACTATAGAGTGTATAGTAAGAAAGCTCAGTTGTCTCTATTCAATGATGATGAGCTCCCAAAAACTATGATTAAGCCTGATTCCATGAAGAAGGATCCTAACTATGTAAGATTTAGAAAGATGGTTAGGAAATGGAATAAATTTAAGCCAAAAACTTAACATTTGTCTCTTGAAAATGTTAATTTTTACAACCTGAAAGGATGGTATTATAATTAATGGCTAAACAATCTGAAAGTGTATTTGAAACTAAGACTCCTAAAGAACGACAGGATTGGATGAAGGATAATTCCGATAAAGTTGTTATGTTAAGTGGAGTTAATTTTCATATGCTATTCCAAGTATATAAGAATACTTGTAAAAGTGATCCTAAATACAAGGAATATGTTAAAAGATATACTAAAAAAAGTAAATAGTTTACTATAAGTAATTACTTATGAATTAAGGCGATGAAAATCGCCTTAGTTCTTTTTTTTAACTTATAATATTTAATTAAATAGGAGAGTGTATGACAAATCTTAATGAAATCATTAGGAAAGTTCTACCCAAACAGAAAGAAATAACAGTGAGAGTAGTAGTAGATGTAGCTGAAAGCTATAAACAGTTATTTCAAGCAATGGAAGGGTTACAAGATAAAGATATAGATAGAATAGCTAAAGTCTTTGAAAGAACTTTCAAGATGATAGATAGAAAAATGTAAAGAACACGCAACATTTCCCCATTTGTTCCAAGATGGGGAATATGTTGTTTAATTAATAATAAGGAGTGAATATGTATTATATATGGGAATTAAAGTGGTTTATAAGAAGAATGAAGTTTAATCTAGCAAGATGGAGAGAGAGAGTATTAATAAGAAAATAACTTTAATAAAAGGAAAGTATATGGAAATAAATATGACTAAATTTATAGATGATTATTTAGCTAGAGAAGGCATTACTAAAGAAAGAGCTGAAGCATTAAGACATAAAATAAGTGAAACTACATCATTAAGTAAGTTTACTGAGTTTGAATTTAATGCAATTAAAACAATGTGTGGAGCAGATATGCTTACTAATTCAGAATTAAGAGGATTAGTATTAATGATGTGCAATGATAAATTAGATATTAAATACGAGGAGTAATCATTATGACCGATATAGCAATTGAAGCATTTATGCACACAATACAGAGTAAGGAAATATATATAATTATATTGGTATGTATATGTATATATTACTTTGATAAAATAATGAAATCATAAGGAGAGAATATGAAAATAAATGAATGGGGAGTATTTGTAGAAAGACCAGATGGTTCTACTCACGAAATAAAAATGTATTATAATTCACAAGATTATGATGAGAAACAATTAGATACATACATCCAAGATTTTATAAGAAATCTACCAGAAAATAGTAAAAATATAATGCAACCTGATACTAAAGGTAAAATAATATGGTAAAATCATAATAAAAAGTATGTATGTTCAAAATAATACTAAAAGGAAAATTCAGAGAAAGAAAAATAGATCTAAGCGTAGCAGTAAGAGTGATGTATAAACAGAAATTTACAGGATCTATTCAGAAAGAACATATTAAATGGTGGAAATCATATTGGATTAAACCAATAAATCTCGAAATATTATACCCTAAGAGTGGATGGATAACGTTAGTTAAAGTATTTAGAGAGGGTAAGCCATCAGTAAGAGTGATAACTCGACCAACCAGCTCCGACAAGCGAGAGCTGCTTGTTCTTAAACATAATTATGGAAAGGAGGACTAATGGGAAAAAGACCAAAAGGTGAGTTGGAACTATATAAATTTATAGGACAACAAATCAAAAAAGCAAGACTAGCTAATGAGCCAGCAAGAATGGATGGTCAAAAGAATCCAAGTGCTATGACTCAGACTATACTAGCAAATGCTATAGGAGTAACGTTTCAGCAAGTACAGAAGTATGAAAAAGGAGTTAATAGAGTACCTATAGATAAGTTATTAGCAATAGGTATTAAGACTAAGAAAGAAGATATTAATTACTTTTTACCACATGATATTTCAGAAGAAGAAATACCTATTAATACTAGAAATCTTAAAATACCATAAGGAGGAAAATGAATTTTCTATTAAATATAGGAAGATTTGTAATATATTCTGTAGCTGGAGTGGCAATAAGAAATGCCTGGTCGTGGCTCACTGCTGACATCGATCCTCGCCCAGGTACAAAGGAGTTCGATATAGAGTACTCGAATGTGAAACGTAGATATTATAAACTAAAAAAAGATAAGGAGGAATATAATGAAACGATTCGAAAAGTTCGGTGATGTAACAATTAAGACTATTACATTTCCAATAAGAGCAATCGTAGGTTTATTTAATGCAATAGATAAAAATATGCCTGATACACTTACAATGCCTTATGAAATAAAAAAGAAGAAGGAGGAAAAAAATGGAACAGACACAAACGAAGTCCAGTTCTAATGAATCAGTAAATGATTTGTATGCTAGAGTTAAGACTAAATATTATAAAACATTTAGACATATAGCTATGCAAGTTAGATTAGCTGATGAAGTTGTTAAAGAAGTAGGATGTAGACAAGGTAATATTATAGGTCAACAAACTGCAGCTGCAACAACAATTATCAGAGCACATAAGTTATTTGATTCTGATAAAGCAAAAGCAGATGCTGAGAAATTGTTAGATATATCTAAAAATACTAAACAAAAAACAGCTTAAATAAACACTGGCTCTAAGCCCTTTTTTTGAAGGGCTTATTGCCCTAACAAAGGAGAAAAAATGAAAATGGAAGACCCAGGAGATTTTCTTATGAGTATGGCAACATCAATGCATGATTCTAGTAGATCAGGATCTAATTATGGAAAATTATTTCTATTAAATGAAATAATAGCTATTTTACAAACTAAGAAAAAAGAAATTAAAGAGGATATTAAGAAAAATAGTAAATTTCCAGATCCTGCTTTAGATTCATTATAGGAGAAATAATGTTAAATGAAGATGAACAATTAAAAAAAATAGACAAGGCTACAGATAAAGCATTACAGGAAATAGAAGAAGAAAGAAAAGGAAAAACAAGAGATTATATTGCTGAATGGTTTAAATGGGTAGCTAAAGTAAGTAAATATTTAAAAAAACATATATTAAATTAAGGAGGAAATATGCCAAAGAAAAAATGTAAATATCATGGTGAAGATAAAGATGAAAATTCAGTATATTTATTTTATAATACTAAATTTGACATTCATCTATATGTAAATGCAGATGGATTTGATCAAGCTATGATGATATTTGACAGATGTCATTTTGAACATAGAAACAACTGGAAAATATTTGTACAAACAGGATGTCAACCATCAGGAGGGAAAAATGGAGTACTTTAAAATAAAGAGACGAATGGTTGAACTTGACGCAATATTAAAAGTTAGACCAAGAGATAAACAAGCAAGGCAAGAGTTAAGGAAACTAAAAAAAAATAATCCTTTAGCTTGGTTAGAGATACAATAATGAAAATATATGAAATAAGATTAGCTTTACAAAATTTTTTAAAGGATAATTTAAAAGTAAATTTGACTGATGCAGGAGTAATGTTAGATGGATCTGCAGCAGATTTTGCTTTTGAATTTGAGGGTAAAAGGTATGAAGTTAATATAGACGATGTAACAAAGGAGGTAGCATGAGTCTAGCAATAAGTAAAGATGTTAAGTTTGATGTAGAGAAAAAACAATTATCTTACAATGTTAATCCTGATCATTTTCCTGAAGATCAAGAATTTGTTAATAGGTATGCTTTAGTAAGAAAAGATAATGGCAAACTATTAGGTATACATAGTGGTGAGTATATAGTCAGACCATACTATGAATTAGCTGAAAAAGTTAATAAAGTAGTAGAAGAATGTATTGATGTAGATAAATATAAAATTACCACAAAAGATCAAGTTCTTGATGGTGGTAAGAAATATAGACGTGATATAAACTTCTGGGATGATTCAATAGATATGACTAAATTCAAATCTAATGGAATGCATATAGAAGGTGCAGATGAAAGAATAATTCCACAGTTGAGAATCTATTCATCTTTAGATGGTAGATGGGGACAACAAATTATGTGGAGTTCAGTCTATGTAGTATGTTTAAATGGTATGGTAAGACCTGATTGGACATTTGTAGTATATAATAAACATAACAAAAAAGAAGATATTACATTTGCAATAAATGACTTTAAATCAGGTGTTCAAGCACATCAAGAATTAGGCGAAGATCTATTCAAAATGATGCAAAAACAAGTAAAAGTAAGTGATGTAAAACACTTATTTAAGAAAACATTAGCAAATAAGTATACAAAACTTGATATTGATGATACAAGTGAGAACATAATGGAAGATCTAAATGAATTATGGACTAGATATGTAGCACGATATAAGTGTACTTTATTTGCAGTTTATCAAACAGCTACCGATTGGGCAAGTCATCCAGTTACAAGAGGTGCAATACATAATGTATCTAGAAAACGTGAGAAAGAAGTAGCTAAGATGATGAACTCAAGTGAATGGTTGAGTTTAGCAGCATGAACGAAGGTATGGAAAATATTAAGACGATTGAATCTTTAGAGAAAGAAATTTGGAATCTTAAAAAAGAGATAGATCGTCTTAATGAATATATTCAAAATCTTGAGCTGATTGATAAAAAACATCAAGATCTAAATGGTCAATTAAGATTAGAAATAACTAGGTTAAAAGGAGGGATATGATATTTAAACCAAGTGTTAAAACTCAAAGAGAAAGAGCACAATTAGAATTAGATGATGCTACTGAAGCTATATCTGTTTTAGATAATGCTATTTCTTGTGGATTTTTAAAAGATAAACATTCTTTAATTGCACAAGAATGGATTAAAGAATATAAAACTGATATTGAAAACTGTAAAATGTTTTTAGAAAATCATAAGGAGGTTAAATGAGTGATATAGAAAGATCGTTAAGAGCTATGGTTGCTACTAAGCAATTAGAGATTGATAAACTAAAACGTAAAATAAAGGAGATGGAAGATAAATATAATAATATTAAAAATGCAATAGAAAATGAAATAAAAGAAAGGGGATTAGATGACAATCAAAACAGACAGCGAGATACTTCGGATAGAAAAAAGAATAAGAGGACTAAACCGAGTGACGTCAGCAATAAATGATTTATCTATTTATGGAATTTTCTATGGAAATTATCCAGAGTTAGTTAAAGTTTTAGAACACGCTAAAGATCATGTTAAAGAAGAATTAAAATCTTCTAAAGAAAGATTAGAAACTGTAAGTACAGCAGAAGCTGTAGATGGTTCTAAACCTGACAATGAAGTAATTGAAGCATATTTAGATAAACGAATTTAAGAATTCTATTCAGGTAGAGACGTCCATAAAGAGTATACCAATCCTGAGTAGATAGAGCCTGGTGGGAGACTGCCAGGTTCGTTAAACCCAATTCTTAGGAATACAAATTACTTCCCCAAATTCTATTTCTTTACTATCAGGATCTATAGAATAAGTTCCAAAGATAGTAATGTAATCATCTGTCTCCTCAAATATCCAACCTTTAGTTTTAGATTCTGCAGGTTTTAACTTCTTCATTTTATCATGAGTAAGCCACCCAGTATTTGATTGAGCATCAAACCAAGATATAGAAGTTTTAATTTCTTCGTAAGGGAAATCTGTTACAGGTTTCTTCTTCTTTTTAGTGTAACGTTTTTTTGTCATGAGCTGCCCATATGTAATGATCAAAGTCATCAATTGCAGGTATTACCTGATTGCCTTCTTCTTCAAAAACTAATTGTAAATAAGTGCTATAGATTATAGCTAAAGCCATAGCATCTGCAGCTTTCAATGATAAATGTGGATTCTGTCTTTTAATAAAATCTCCAATAGCGTCAGGTTTAACACCTGATAAAAATGTATCAGAGTATACCTTTTTTCTATTTGGAAATTTTAATATTTTGCTCATAATTTGCATACCTCTGGCGAGGATATATATATTTATTATTTGGGTTGCAGAAGAAAATCAACGCTGTTTTGTATCTTAGGTACAAGTTTGTTATAAACTTTTATCCATAATTGACTATCATCATAGAAAAAGTTCTTATTTTTCCACATATTGTGATAATGATCATAGAAAATACCACATATACCTATAGGATCTATGTCTATTTTAGACCAGAAATCACGTTCAGACATACCACAGTTATGCAATAAAGCATGATGCTTAATACATAAAGGAATTGTAAATTGATCACCTACCTTTTGTGATATACCACGTTCCATAGCATATTGGATATGGTGAGCATTACAATCAGTATGCTGACAGATAATACAAGGATTAGAAGCTACCCATTTTAGGTACTTTTTGTCTTTGATTCTTAGTTCCTTGACCTCTGATAGTGTTACGCACTTTCGTGTAGCCATAATATATTGAAAGTCTAGCAAGACCATCATGAACTTTATTAGATGCTTTACGTTCAGATAATTCAAACATATATGCTATCTCAATAATGCCATGATTAAACCAACAAAATAACTTCATTATTTTTGCTGACTCTTTACCTATCTCATCATCACAATCTTTAACTGCAAGTGCAGCACCAATTGATGATGCTATAAAATCTGTATTGGAACCATCTATTCGTTCTTTAAGAACATTACCAGTACCACCACCCATAAGTTCACACATTAATCTATAACGTGAACCTGCCTCATACTGTTCCATAGATATGAGTTTTCGGTGGTACATATACATTAGTCTAGATTCTCTAATGTTTAACCATACTTTTTTCTTATCTCGTATGGTAGAGATTAACTCAGGTTTTTCTATTAGACGCATTCTGTATATTATAAGATTCTAATGCTTTATCAACAAAGGATTTGAAAGAAGCATTTCTATTATATAAACCAAAAAGACGATGAACTCTATTCCTTTTACAGGAATGGAGACGAGCAATAAGGCTCTTGCTCCCATACACTTGTGTAGGGTGCAATAGCCATGATAATAAAATAGATAAATTATATATTTTATATTGCCTACTACTTTTTATAGTAATTTTACCTTTTAACACATTAAGAGGTATGTTATAAGAATTACTAATAAACTTTTGAACATTAATAACCATAAGGAGATAATTATGTTGAAAATAATCGAGCATCATTCAGCTTCAGCTGGAAATACATTTTTGGATTGTCCACAAATTTGGATCATAGAAAAATTATATGGATTTAAAGCAGAGGAAAATGCAAGAATAAAAATGGGTAATGCTGCTGAGGAGGCAGCTCATCATGCATTAGTAAATCAAATCACTGATGAAAAACTTATCACAAATGATGCAAAAGGTAAATATATAGAAAAAAATGGAGCAACAATTGATGATGAATATGAATGGACAGCTAAAATAGCAAATACATTTGTTAAAGAATTAAAACAATATGGTAAATTAATTCATTATCAAAAAGAATATAGTGGTAATTATAAAGGATTAAAATTACCAGTAGTTGCTCATACTGACTTTGAATTCAATGACTATATAGTTGATACCAAAGCAACTGCTAAAGTTTGGAGATATAAACAAACTAAGGCAGAAGAAAAAAGAGGACAAAAGGGTAGAATTAATCATAATTATCATCCTAAACCTGAACATTTAAGACAGCAATTCTTATATCGTGAACTATTCAATAAAGAATGTTTACTTTTATATGCATCTGCTTGGGATAATCATACTGCAGATTTAGGTGATCATATAGGACATTTAGAAGTATTAATTCAGACCTTCAAATCAATAGAACATATCTTAGAAATTGCTAATACAAAGGAGGACGTTGTTCGAATGTTTCCTTTGACCTTCGACAACTGGAGATGGAGATATACACCAGGTGGTGAAGAATTTGCAAGAAAAGTATGGTCGGATGCATGGAAATAGGATATAAATCATGCAACGATTTGGACAAATAATAAAACAAATAAACAAGAGGAACAAAATGGAAACACAGACATTTGAATGCTCATTTAAACGTGCATTCGAAAAAGATAATGGTGGTGTAACTGTATACGTTACTAAAGACGATGGTACAGATATGACTATCTATGGTGAGGCTTTAGGTACTTCAAGATGGCAATCAGGTGCCAGATTAAAGATAGCAGCACAACCAGTTAGAACAAGTAAGAATGGTAAACAATACCAAACTGCTAGTTCAATTGAATTACTTGATGGTGAAGTTACAGTACCTAGTGGTAATATGGTAAGTCCACAAGGAGTTAAAACTGTTAGAGATTTAAGTGCTCAATGGAAAGAGAAATACAGATTAACTATGAGTAACTTACTAGCTGCATCATTACAATCTGGTAAAGATGTAAACTTTGAACAGATTGATGGTTATGTACGTAAAATTCTACAAGCTAAAATGGATAGCGTAGAAGATTTACCTGCAGATGCACCATTCTAAAAATTTACCCTCCCTCATTTTAGTCATGGGTAGATCGTGGGTTACTAATATTATTTTCAAGTAGAAAGGATAAAAAGGTAGCCCATGCAAAAATTAATTAAAATATTATGATAGAATTATTAATGTTACTATTTGTACCAGGAGAAGTAAATCCACAGAAATTAGGAATGCAATATATTCTAAAAGAAAAATTTGTTGATTACCAAACTTGTGAAGAATATGTGCAAAAGAATTTATATTTTAGAGAAGATAAAGAAGTTGGTATCTTTTATAAAATAGATACTAAAGAGTATCAAGTTATGCTAACCTATTGTAAACCTGTAGATAAAAAATGAAATGGATTACTTACAGTTTAAAGTGGAGTTGGAAATGATGGGTATTAGTACGTTTGAAAATGATGTATTAGTATTAAAGTTATATAAACTATATTTAAAGGAGGATAAAAATGATTACAGAAAAGCGATTGGAAGATGCCTTAAAATTCCTATCAGAGACTGATGAACAAAACGCAGAAGCAAATGCTAATGTTAAGTATCTGGATAGATTACTTAAAAGAAAGAAAGCATTATATATCACTGGTGAAAAGAGTCTTAAAAGCGTATCTGCCAAAGAACAAGCATTCTATGCAAGCGATACTTATCAAAATGCTGTTGAAGAACTATTTCAAGCAGAGGTTAAAGCAAGTACGCTTGAAAATAAAAGAGATAAAGAAGGTCTTATAATAGATCTCTTTAGAACATTAGAAGCTAGTAGACGTAAACATAATGTTGTATAAATTTAGAAGATGGGTCTATGTACCTTGTGTAACAGAAATATTTATAGTTGCTGAATCAGATCAAGAAGCATTAGAAGCCATAAATAATTTAGATCCTAAATCTTTATCTTATGAGGAGTGTCCTATGACTCATGTTAGATCTACTTATGAAATAGTAAAATCTAGTGACAAAAAGTCCTGAACTTAAATTGTTCAGGGCGATTATAACTCAAGCCATTGAGGATGCTATGTATGATGGTTTAGATAAGTATAAAATTATAGATAAACGTGAAGCTATTTCTTGGCTTATATCTAATACAGGTGATTTTCAAATGATATGTCATTATGCAGATATAAATTCAGAATATGCAACAATGAAGTTTGCTAAAGCTATGAAACTTGATATATATACTTTAACTGATATGCAGCATAAAGTAATTCAGAATAGACCCACTAGAGGTCCATACAAAAATACTCAAAAATATAGATTAACATTTAATGACACATAAGGATATATTCAAAGATATGACATACGAATCACTTAATAAACAAGTAGATGGAACACATTATAAAAATATGAAAGTACAACCTGCACATTTTATTAATGAAAATAAACTATTATTTGCAGAAGGTAACGCAATTAAATATATATGTAGGCATCATCTTAAAGGTAAGAAGAAAGATATAGAGAAAGCTATTCACTATTTAGAAATGATATTAGAGAGAGATTACTCATGAGTCATTATAGTGATTTAAATAAAGAGAATAAAGAACTTAAAATCTATAGACCATTTGGTCCTTCAATTGGTCATTGTAAATTACCACAAGAACTCATTAATGATTTTAATAAAGACTGTGAACATATTATGGATCATGAAGTTAAGAAAAAAACTCATGATTTTTCTGATGAACTTGTTGGTAATGTTAAGCAAGAATTAGTTATCTCACCTGAAACATTTTCTAAATGGGGTGCTTACTTTGGTAAGTTAATGGATGCTTACATAGCTGCACATCCTGAGAATCAAAAAGAATTACAGAAGATAGTATTCAAATCTGGATGGTATGTTCGTACATTTGCTGGAGATTTTAATCCTGCTCATTACCATACCAATTGTCATATGTCTTGTGTAGGTTATTTAAAACTACCTGATGATATTGAAGAAGAATGGAAGAAAGAAGATAATGATCACTATCCATCTGCTGGTGGTATTGAAATGCAATATGGACAAGTCCATTTGTTCTCAAATAATACTGTAAGGATTAGACCAAAGGTTGGTGATTACTATATCTTTCCTTGGTGGATGTACCACATGGTATATCCTTTTAGATCAAAAGGAGAACGTAGATCTTTTAGTTTTAATGTATATGGTAAACCAAAAGAAGATCCTAAACCTAAGGAACTAATTCTATAGAGTTATCTCTATTCTTTCTCTTATATCTTTTTTTACTTTTAATAATTCTGTATCTAAAAAGTCTTAACTGCCTAGCAATAGGGTTACGTTTTTTATTACGTTTCTGCACACTTCTTTTTACCCCATTTCCAAGTTTGAGTTATTGATCTCTTTTCTTGTAATTTATCGTTCTTACTATCTGTTTCTGTTACTCCTATTTCAACAGTAGTTTTGTCAGGACATACATTATTACATCCAACTAAAAGAAGGAAGATTAAAACTAAATATATCTTCATTTCAGTTCTTCTTAATCTTTACTTTCTTAAGAACCTTATTCATTTTTTTATGTAAAATTTTTTGATCTTGTTGTATCTTTATTACTTCAGATTTAAGATCCCAAGTAGCGTGTAAGTTCCAACCAATAAGTGAAACTAATGCTATCAAAGCAAGTCCTACAATTTTATCTTTTATATCCATTACTGACAAACCTCACATTCATCTTTACATTCACAATTTTTACAAGAACATACTCCATATAAGTCTGAATGTTCTTTAACATTACAATGACAATTGCAATTGCAATCTTTACATTTAGCCATTATTTCGTATACCCAGATGAATCATATTTATCTTCAATAATTTTAACAATTCTCATTTTATCGTTATATTCATCTTTCTCAATAATTGCTTTAACTTTTCCACATTGCATACGTACATTTTCAGGATTAACAGATCTTTCAACTGTCCTCTTTGCCTTTAAGCATGATGACATCTTCTGATCCTGTATGTAAGTGTGCTCTATAATTCCACCTTGATAAAACATACAAAGTACAATAATTCCACTAGCTATGGTTTCCATTATCCCTCACTTTATCTTTTAGTTTTTCTAAATCATTCATAAGTTTTTCTACATCTTTTTGTAGTCTTTCAATGTTTACTTTATTGTGCATCATAGACTCCATTTGTTCTTGAATTTTTTCAATATCTTTTATGGAATCTTCAATTAACAAAAATTGTTCTGAGTCTGCAGGTAATGAACCAAGTTCGCCTCGTGGCCACTTAATAGAAAACTCAACTGCACTTTCTAAATCTTTAGTCATTAATTTATTATCTGACTCAAGTTTATTAATACGTTCTATTACTCCAAAATATGCCCATACACCGATAGCAACTGTGGCTACGATGCTAATTAAATTCTTAATTGGCATTGAAATGCCTGATTCACCTGATACTTTCATTTAGAATGTTCCTTATCCCAGAAGGGCAGCATATGCCCAGAATTCCTATAACATTTTATACAGGCTCTTGTTTTGTCTGCAAAGGTTACAAAAGAGTCTGTATTAACAATTTCTTTTTCACACCATTTACATGGTCCTACTATGTATTCTTTATCTTTATTTTTTTTCCACTGTTTTCTTAGCATCTTTGATTTCTTCTTGAGCTTCATCTAAATCTTGAGCAGTATACTCAAGTTTTTGTAAAGATCTTTTAAGTGCTGCATCTTTAGATTTGCAAGCATCTTCTAATTCTGAAATCTGTGCTTTGAGAGTACGTACTTGTTCTTTGTACTCATTAATAATATCCTGGAAATCGGCTTTATCCATCTACTTAGGTTTACGCATTATGTCAGCACCTTTAAGACCATAAATAGCACTAACTATTCCTATAAAAATTGCTTGATACCAATAAGGTAGCTGCTTAAAATATTCAAAAAACATATCTAGTCTAGCACGTATCTCAGGATCGTCAGTGAAGATAGAATAGACCAGTACAAGAATAGGCAAAGATACAAGTACCAAGACGAACTCGTCTTTCCAGCCCTTATCATTACTCTCAATAACTTTCGCTTTATATTCAATTTCACCTCTTGCCATCTTCTCAGCGTGCATTGATTGTGCATCTGACATTAGCATCTTTGTTCTTTGTTTATTTTTGTAAATGTGTCCTGCTGTTTTAAGACCCATTGATAATATATTCAACCACATATTAATCCTTTCTTAAAGTATAGATAAAGCCTGTTCTGCTACCTTGGTAGCGAATCCATTTGCGTTTGCTAAATCTTTTATTCCATGCGTATACATGAATTTTAGCTCCCCAACGTTCTAACTTGCTGAGGATCCAGTCGGATATCCTTCCCATGCTCTATACATTCCTTCCACCAACAACTCATCGTCATAAGGTTGTTTTCCATTCTCCATACGGATAATTGATTTTACGAGTGGTAAGTAATGCTCGATACTGTTATCGAGTTTATCCATAGGATTTACGTTTATTTCTTTACACACAAAATCTATGTAAGCATTAGTATCATTTTCAGAGGGTGGTGCCCATCTGGATATAATGTCGTCTACGCTAGTTCTTTTGTGAGTAAATCTATATGTTAAAAGTATTTTCATTAAAGCTCTGATACCCATTACAGCTTCGTCAAAAATACAAAAAACTGGATCAGATTGCTCTGATGCCAGTCCATCCCATTCAGTACCAAGTTTGATATTGCCTGGGTTCTTATTTCTTATACCTCTAGGTAATTTTTCTGTTCCATCTGCCATTGTCTTTTAAAACCATTGGGATTAATTTAGGTAATCCATCAATGATAACTCCTGTTCCTATTACTGGTCTAGACTTCTGAAGTTTGTTATATTCAAAAGCTAAACTTTTCATGTTAATTAAACATCCAACTTGCATACCCCAAAGTAGTTCATTGGGATTACTCCAATAATCTATTTTGAACTGTGTGTGATAATGTCCTTGAACAGTACACATACCATATTGTTGTGCTACTTTTAGAACATCTTTATATTTACCATGGCAGAAGTAAATTTTTTGACCATTGGATGCTTTTAAAATCAAATCTTCATGCCACGTCCAACCTTTACCTACACCTAACATCTTATTATAAGATTGAAATACTTCGTGAGGCAAACCATATCTAGTTGCTTTTCTAAATACTAAACTACCATGGTTACTATCCATGATGTATTGTTTAGGAAATAGTTTTTCTAAGTCTTTAAAAAACTTTCTAGCAACTTGAAGTTCATGACTAGGTGAGTAAAGACCAGGGTGAGAATCATGGAATGATATTGAGTGCCAATCCATTTCATCACCTATGTTTACTACTGTGTCAGGTTTATATATCTTCTTGATAGCAGCTAAAAAGTCAAGCGTATCTATGTGGTGATATGGTGCGTGTTGGTCGCTTATTACAAGTATTGATTTACTTAGCATATATACGCTTTTACAATTATTCGGTGAATAAGTCTAGCAAGTAAGGTACAACTTTATGTTTCTGGTCTATTGTCAGGAGTACAAATAAATTTGATATAAATACCATCTCTATTTACTCTTTTTTTACCTACTTCTTCTGTTTTTCTTTTTGCTTCTTCGTAACCAGCTATCATACAATCATGCCAACTACTATGAGATCCTGGCATAATATAAGGAGCTTGACACTCCTGATAAACATAGGAGCAAAAAATCATAGCCAACATAATTTTCATTACAAGTGTTTAGTAATTAATACTAATACCTGTGCTAGTACACCTAAACCTATAGCAGTCATAATCCAGTTAATTCTATCAACGCTTTTCTGCAAATGTTTAAGGTGATTGTTTTCTATTGTATCTATTCTCTGATTAATAAGATCTATAGATCCATATATTTTAAGAATTTCTTCTTTGTTTTCTGTATGTCTAGACATAATTAAAATAACGTTTCGTAAGGAGACCTTACTAACCCTTTCGTTTTATATTGTGATGTTCTTGGACCTTTATATTTAGGATGTCCTGATTGACCTAAGACAAATTCTAAAGCAACATCAGCTGCTAAGTCTGCACTAATACCATCTTTTTCAAGACCTTCTGCTACAGTTCTAACTGATGTTTGTAGCCAGATAGGTAAGAAACGCATACTGCTATGACCACCCATTTTGAGTGCTCTATCTATAGCTGTATCATCTTTCTTGGTAATTTGTGGACTCCAACCTGTAGTTAGATATTGTTTATTAAACAATAATTCTAACGTAGTTCTTGGTAGAGAACCTATCTTTTTAATGGCAGTCTTTTGTGGGTTTGTTGCCCAATGTAAAGGCTCCATTAACTGTTTAGAGAAAGTTAACACTTCTCCATTTCCTAAATCAATTCTAGTTGGATCTGTATTCTCCAATTGTGAATGACCAGAAAACATATAGTTTAAAGCAGTACCAATTGTTGCATAATATAATGCAGCTCTTAAAGCATACATTTGATATATTCTAGCAAGGTCTGGATCTTTGGTAACTCCAGGTAATGCTTTAGCTATAATTCTAATATTTGCTATAGTCCAATCTGGAGCAAAGAATAATAACTGTAACCATCCTCTTGATCCAGGTCTAAATGCTGACCATGCAAGATCTCTTAATATTGGTGATTGAGTATTCATGGCAATACGATACCAATCTAAACCACCAAAAGAATCATTGGTAACTGTAGCTGCGTTTTGACCTACTCTAAAAATTTGTGCTTCATTTAGTTTACCAGCTCTATCAAATTGTTTAGCAGCTAACTTTTCAAAGTTAACCATAAACGTATAGAGTTTAGCTGAACTAAATATTTTATCCCAAGTAACTCCATCAAACCAATCAAATGTTTTTTCCATAGCTCCTGGATTAACACCTAGGTCATTTGTTACTTTTTTCCATGGTAATAAGTTTGATGTTGTAGCATCAACTTTTCTCATTATAGATTTGAATCTTGTAAAGTCTTGGTCCTCTACACCATACTTACTTAAGGTTAATCCTGCACCTTCGGCAAATGATATTGGATCTTTAAATCCATTATTTTCTAGAGTGTTAGAAGTAAATGCAAAATTATCCTGTGCCCACTTCTTAGGATCTTGATGCATTTTAGCTATATCAGCTTTCTTTAAGCCTATAATTTTAAATGCGTGTCTTGGATTAGTATGAGCAAACATCATACTTTCAAGTAAAGCTCCTGCATGAAAGAAAGAGAAACCTACATTCAATCTTTTCATACTATGGTTAAGCATAAACATAGACTGAATTATTTGGTTTTCAGTTTGTGCTTCAAAGATAAGTTTAATCCAAGGGAATATAGCTTTATTTACTCTTGGTATAAGTTCTGGAGTGTTTGTTAAAAATGGATGATCAAACTTAACATATAAATCATTGATAGTTTTATTACCTACATTACCTGCTATCTTCTCATAATATCTAATATCATTGATTATATATGGCATCTTTTGAGTAAGAAAATCTGCATTACTCGTTAATTCACTAGGTGCATACTTAACTGTCATAGCTGGTTTTTCAGTTAAATCTCTAATAAGTAATCTTACGTTATAAGATTTATTAGCGTTCTTTAAGTATTGACCATATATCTCAGCTATATCTAATGTCTTAAGTTTATAACCTTCTTGTATACCTTTCCACGCTGATGGTAATTTTCTACGTTTAGCGTGCCAGAATACTCTATTCTCTCCATATACTTTTGTAATAGCTTTTGTAAACTTCTCTGGTGTAGAAGTTATAGGCATATCATACATGATAGGAAAATAACCATCTAATAATTCATCTAAGATGCCTACTTTTTGAAAGTCTTGTCCTATTTCTTGAAGATTATCTTCAATAACTTTTTCAACTTTTTTAAAATCTACTTTATATTTTTTAGAAAATTCTGCAATATCTTCTATATGTTCTATACCTTGTGATTTTAAATAATTATTCCATTCTCGTAATGCATGAGGATTAGTTCTAAGTTCAAGTTCTCTTGGTCTTAACATATGAGCACCAAAAGAATATCTAGCTTGTTGATCTGGTATATATGTTTTTAACCAATTGAAAGCATGATAAGAATCTCTTTCACCTTGAGCTAATTGAAACTTCATTGTTCTATAACGTTCATCAGAAAAGTGAATAAGATTTCTTTCTGCTTCTGATAAACCCTTGCCAAGCTCAGGTTTCATTCTTTTAGCAATAAATCTATGAGCTAGTTTAAGTCCTGCTAAACCACCCATACCTACTAAAGCTCCTTTACCTGCTGCTACTAATTTCTCATCATCAGATGTTAAGAATTGTGCACCACCAACTACAGCTCCTGCAGTCATGTAAGGTCTTATAGTTTTATATACTGAATTTTGTGATAGTGTTTCTGCGTTTTGTAAACCAGGTCTTATCTTAGAATTCAATTCTTCAAAGTTATCTAAGTGATCTTCGAATGCTCTTTTAACCATTAAACTTTTTGCTGGTCTATCTAGATCTCTAACATCAGTTTCTACTAACCATCTATTTCTTTTAACCCACATGGCTCTTTTTTGCCATTGTTCAGGAAATGCTTTAATAGGTGTTAACCAAAATTCTCTATCAGTACGAGCTGGTATTTGTCTTTGTAACTGTGATTTAATAGTTTCTAATCTACCTTTTTTATTAATGTAATGCTGCTTAGCAAATCTAACTATCTTTTCAGGTGGATCAGATAGATTAATAAATTCTTCTTTAACGTTATATTTAGGATCAGCTTGTTGTAATATTTTTTTACCTTCACTTCTCCAATTACCTTCTAGATCATTAAGTATTTTTTCAAATGCGTTAACATCACCTATCCAATCTTTAGGTTGTGTAACAGCTAATGCTTTAGAAACTACAGCATTATGATCATATAATGTTCTTGGTGAAAGAATCATTGAAGATGTTTTTAAAAGTCCACCAAATAAAAGTCCTGCAGTAGCACCTATTGTAGTTTCTGCTGTAGTTCTTTTACCTTCAAACTTTAGATCTTCTGATAGCTGATAGTTTACTGAAAATAATAAAGGAAGCGAGAGAGTACCTAATGCTCCCATAGCTAAATCTGGAGTAGCTGGTTGAAGCCTTACTCCTGGAAAAATTGCTGGTTTTAGTTTACTAGGAAATGCTTTTCTAATTAAGTTAACTACACCTTTACCAAATCGTGGTACTCCAATAAAAGGAATAGCTAGTAACCATGGATCAGCAACAATAGCATTAGCTAATTCTGCTCCTACTAATCCAGGATGTTTCTTAATTAAATTACCAAATTCTTTAAAACTAAAATCTCCACCTTCATCTAAAAGATAACCAAATCTATTTAAAATTCTTTCGGCATTTTGATAAGCTGAAGTTCCTTTAAGATCAGGATATTTCTTTAAAAAGTCTAGAGCTTCTTGAGCTTGTTTCTTTTTAGTATTACCAGTCATCCATTGATACATGGACGCAGGTAAAGATTCCTCTAACCAAAGGTCTAAGGGATTTTTTAAAGATCTAAAGAATCCAGGTGGTTGTTGTAATGGATCATTTAATCCATCAGGTAATGATGTAATTGGATCTTTAAGTTTAAATTCATTAAGTTGTAAATCATTAGCCATTAGAAATCAAAAGGAGTTCTTCCTTTCTTTTTACCCCATTCTTGTTCCACTCTTTTAAACCATTTTTGATCTTTAGAAAGAGAAGGATATAAAGTTTGAGTTTTTTTACTATAAGTTTTTGATTTTAATTTAACTTTAGGAGCTTTAAATTCTCTTTTAAAAAAAGTAGGTTTACCCCATCTATCTGTTACCCATTCACCTTTATGTTTTTTAAATTTACCTTTAGACCAATAACCTTCTTGAGATTTTAATACAGAACCTGTTTCTCTATCTTTACCAAATTCTCTAGCAAAAAGTCTTTGAACTGTTCCAGGTTTTCCTTGTTTACCTGGTATACGTACTAAAGCTAATTTTCTTTTTCTAATAGTAGCTTCTTCACCAAGAGTTAATCTTCCTGAAGGATCTTTAAAAGGTTTATAAGATTCTAATCCTGGAAAGGGTTCATATTGTCCACCAGGAGACTTAGCAGGAAATCCCATTTCAAATGCTTGTTCTTCAGGTACTGGACCTCTTTTTTTAATTTTTAAAAATTTCTTTTCTACATCTCTAATATTTCTAACAGGTGTACCTTTATCTGTTACTTGTTTAATAAATCTTTCACCTGCACCACTGCCATGCATAACAGCTCTACTAGCTACCTTTTCATATTTCAATTTTAATTCTTGACCAGTTCTAGCTGGACCTATACCTTTATATTGTTGCATTGGTCCTATAAGAACAGTTCTATGAGCTTCACCAATACCTTTAGTTAAAACTGATTTAGGTTTAGTTTCTTTTCTAGCTGTAAGAATAGCTTTAGTTAATTTTTTATTAGAATGTGCCCAATCTGTTTTAGGTAATGTTCTGCCAATTTTAGGAGGTTTTGTTGTAAATCTTTTAGGATTTTTATTAGCTATATTCTGAACTGCTTGTTGTGATTTATTAAGTTTTTTAGTTGTAACTTTAAATTCAATATCTTGTGCAATTCTTTGTACTTTTTCAGTAACAGGTATATGTTCTTGAAATTTAACTTGAGTTGTTTTTACTCCAAAAACATTAGCAACATCTCTTAAATCTTTAGGTGCTTTTTCACCATGATATATTCTTTGAGGTTTCATTTGAGCAGCTGAAGTTACAAATTCTTCTTCAGTTGGAGTTATATGTTTTGATGGAGCATATCTTTGCTCCCAAGCTCTTTGTAGTTGATCAGGATCAACCTTCTGCCATTTCTTAATATTTCTAAGTTTAATTTTCATTACGCAAAATAATCTGGGAATCTAGATCTAAGAATACCTTCAGCTCTAGCTCTAGATATGTTTTGTAATTGTGGGTTAGATGCTAATAACATACTCATAACTTGAGAGTCATCATTAGATACTACTGTAGCGTTTTGATTTGGTACTACGACTTCTGGTCCTTTTTCTCCTACAAGATATGGTTGACCAGCAGTAACTGGACCTCCTTCAGCACGTTGAGGTGGTTCCATAAGTAAATCTTTCTTTTTCTTTTTAAGCCACTCCCACGTTCTATCTAAAACATCTTTAGCTTTACCTTGATACTCTTTGCTATCAGGTTTATGATCTTTAGTAGTTAAATAAGATCCTTTACCATATTTTTGAATAACTTTAATAGTTCCATTATTTTTAAGTTTATTAAATTCTTTTACAATATCTGATTGTTTAATTTGTTTAGTACCTTGAGAATAATCCCAGTCTCCTGACTTAGCCATCTTTTCATAAATGTTTTCGTAGATCATGTTAAGAGCAGCATTGTGTCCTCTAGCTACATCTCCACCAAAAGCACCTTCTATCATTCCAGGTTCCATAACATCTACTGGTAATGCAGAAGTAACCATATCTCTTTGTTCTTGAGATACTGGTCCTAATATATTTCTTCTATCTTTTAAACGATCTTTGTAATGTTCAGATATTCCTGCAGCTTTAATAAAATTATCCATAGCTCCAGATCCAATAGATTTACCTTGAGCAGATGATTGCATTAAAGCTAAACCTAGAGTAAATGCAGGATTAGCCATTAGACCATCCATGCCACCTTTTTTCTTCCAGTTTTCTTTCATTTCATCAAATGAAACTCCAGTAAATTTAGCTAAACCTTTAGCATCTTCTTCTGTAACTCCAACTCCCATCTTTCCAGTTTGGTCAAGATTATCTGGCATTGTAGATTCATTTACAGCTTTGCTGTATTCTGCTTTACCTTCATCGCTTAATTGTACTACACCATTCTTTGTAATAATTTCACCATCTGCATCTCTGATAGCAAATTTAGAAAAGTGTTCTTTTGCTATTTTATTATATGAAGTAATAGCACTTTTAGTCCAATTGCCTCCAACTCTATCAGGTGGAGTAATCCATTTTTGTATAGTACCTTCTTTGGCTTTTATAGGTGCTGCTAAACCTGGATCTACTTTTCCTTCACCATATCCAATAGGTGAACCTAATGTTTGTTCTGATATAGTACCTCCAGCTTGTTTTAAATTAGATACTAATTTTCCTCTTTTAAAACCTTCTAAGTTAGGAGCTTGTCCTGAAGTGCTAAGCCATCCTTGTGTTCCTGATAATTGATGTATAGGAGGTTGACCAGGTATATCACGTGGTTTTTGACCCCATAATGTATCTCTAGTAGAAAGTAATCCTTTTTCTATTCCAGATCCTTGATAAGCTCCTACTATTTGATTAGGATGATACCATGATTTAACATTTTTATCTTGTAACCAATTATGGTATTTCTTTTCGTAATCATCAAATATATTAAATATGTTCATTATAATATTCCTTTGTTCAAACTATTTTCTTTAAGCCAATTATAAAACGGACTTTGGTTTACTGCTAACTGTCCTACAGCACTTGGACTTCCTAAAGTCTGAGCAACTTTAGATTTAGCATCAGCGTATGCTGTTGTTAAATTAAATCCACCACTACTTCCACCAAGATTAGCATACCATTTAGCAGCTTGTGATTCTATTGGTTCTTGATTTGCTACAGCATAAGAGGCATAAGGAGTAGCAACATTCATAATTTCTCTATCTCCACCTCCTTCTGTACTTAAATCACCACTACCATATTTTTTTGTAAAATCATTTTGAGTAAATGTTCCATCTTTAATACCAGCTAAGTCTTTATGTAAATCAACTATTTCTGGATTATTCATAGAGTTTGGATTGTTTAAATCTAAATCTTTCATTTTACTTTTAACTCTACTATTTAAAGCCATAGTCATAGCTTTTGCTTGTAATTCTGAACTAAATTCTCCTAGCTTAGATAAAACATCTCCAGTAAGTTTAATGGCATTACCTACTATTCCACCACTTAAAATAAAATCTTTAACACCATCAAACCAATTTTGTGGTTCTTGTGTACTTCTATCTATTGCTACATCTGTTGATTCATATTGATCTTTAGTAATTTTACCTTGTCTATATGCTTCTTCTTTTGATAAACCATAAGGTTGTGCATCTTCTGGTCTATAACCAGGTTCAATACCTGATCCTATTCTTTGTATTCTGTCTTGAGTTGGTTGAGAATAGCTTTTTTGTTCTTGATGTGTTGGACCTGATCCACCATGTTCTCCTGGTGGTGCTCCTGAAGAACTACTCACATATCCTGCTCCACCTTGATATACACCAGATGGTGGATAAGCATTAATTCCTGATACTGTTGATGTTTCTTTTCCACCAGCTCGAACAAGCATATCTCTTTCACCTTCTGTAATATAAGCAAGAAAGTGATCTTCAGGTGCTGTTGCATTTAACAGTCCTGCAGATTTTTGTAGAGTAGTCTTATCTAGTAAAGCCATTTATATCCTTATAATATAATTGCTATAACTAAAATAATACCTACAACAATTACAGCTTTTTTATGATCTCTGCAATAATGTTGAACTTCGTGTATTAATTTATCCATTATAATAATCCTCCTAGTAATCCCATTCCACCACCGATTGCAGCTCCCCAACCTGTACTTGTTCCTAACATTTGTGCTAGTGAACCACCCATTAAAGCTCCACCACCTGCCATACCTAAAACATTAGCTTGTGGTTGAGTTCCTGTTTGTGCTCTTGTAGGTAGTCCATATGCGATTGGTGCTACAGTATTGTAGTATTGTGATAATGCTGCCTGTGGTCCTAAATTTTGTGCTCTTTGAATATTTTCTAATTCTCCACCTACAGCTGTTAAACTTGGCACTTGTTGTGCTGTTTGTAATTGTCTTGCTCTTTCTCTTTCTAACTGTTGAAAGGCATAAGGTAATGCTTTTTGTGCAACCTGTCCTGTAACAGTAGCTTGTGATAATGGACTACCTGGTGTTCTACCAGCTCCACTAAACTGACCAGCAACATTAGAATATACATCAGTTGCAGCTTGACTAATCAAAGGAGATAAGAAAGGATTAGTATACTGACCTTGTATTGTTCCTAATATTTGTTGGTTAGCAGCTCCAGCTATTTGTTCTTGTGCTGCAAGTCCTTGTAATGTTTGCGTTGTTGGTGCTACATATCCTGCACCCATTGGTCCTTGACCATATATTGTTCCAGCTTCAGATATAATCTGATTTAATGCTGGTTGTGCTGGTGCGTAAGGTTCAACAGTAGTTGTTTGTGTTCCACTGCTTTTTCCTCCACCTCCTCCTCCAAATGACATATTATTTTTTCTCCTTTTTTTTTTCTAATAATACATGACTCTCTGTATAACCAAAGGGTTTAAGAATTTTCTTCCACCCAGGTCTAGCTACTAACTCTAGTAGATCACATTTGTTTAGCCACGCAAAATCTTCTATGTGTTTTATTAAATGTTGCCACTTTTCACGATGTCTACCTGTCATAATTTTGATATTAAGACAACGTTGTAATGGTCTTTGTATTATTTCTGTTACTACTAATCCATAATACTTGGATTCCTTTGCAGCATCTTTATCCCATAGGATCCATAACTGCATCTTTTCTTCATTGATCCATTTCTTAATATGGTCTGCTAAAGCATAACCATTGGATCTATTTAAAGAGTTAGCGATGTCTGTTTTTACTACACCCCAAACTTCGTTAACGCTTTTAGTCGGAACATATATTAATTCAATCATGTTACTGACATATATGATATACCAAAATGAATTGAATCTGAACTACTTATTGTAGCTTTTATTGCATCAGAAGCCTCTAAAACTAGAGGTGATCCTGTAAATACCTCTCCTGATGTATTAGCTGCAAGAGTATGTGTTTTAAGTATTGTATACTCAGCACTAGCTGAATTATCTGCTACATCTAATGATAATGTTGGAGTATTACTTGTATTATTAGTAACTAATATAGACTTTATTATTATAGTCTCATCTGATCCTGCTGTTAATAAAGCAGTTTCACTACCAGTAGCTAACGCAACTCCTTTAAATTTAAAACTATTTGCCATTTTAACTTAATGTTAAATTTGTATTTCTTCCAACTTCTAAATATTTAGAACCATTATAGCGAAATACAAACAGATCCCCTTTCGCTGCTGTAGTTGTTAATGTAGGAGCTGTATCATCTTTAAATTCATATACAGCATTCCAAGTTAATGTTCTTGAACCTGTACCATCCTGAATTATAAGTAATGAAACAAATTGTCCTGTAGTTCCATTAGATGCTGCTCCTAAAGTTCTGTTTCCTGCAAGTGTAACTTTTGCTACATCTGAAGTTGAGGCATCCCAAGATATTGTAGATCCATCTGTAAGAGTAGCTTCAGCATAACCTATCTTTGCAGTAGTTATTTGGTTGTCTGCAACATGAGCTGTATCAATACTTCCATCTGTATAATGTTCACTATTAATTGCATCATCTGCAATTTTTGCGTTAGTAATTGCATCAGCTTGTATATCTGAAGTTGCAATAGAAACACTTGATGGAATTGAATTAATAAATGCCATAATTATCTTGCTGCGTAGCTTCTAGGTAACTTGTTATCTAGCATTACAAGGCACACCTTTGGAATTTACGAATGGAGCTTCTGCGAAACACATATATATGAAATTATCGCCACTTTCATTAAACCCAGCATCATTTGTTCTTATTTTAAAACCATTACTTAAAAAATCTATATCAACCCAGCTTGATGGACTAGAAATACCAGTTTCTGAGTTTGGTAGATGTGCTGATAATTTTCTACCTGTTGGATTGTATGTTGACCTTGCCGCATCTTCCATAAACCATTCGTCTCCACTAGCACCATCAGTAGCATTTTTTAACATAATAAAAGCTGGACGAAATCCTGTGTAAACGAATGTTCCATCAGCATTTCCATTTCCTGTGTATGAGCCAAACTTACTAAAACCTTGTTTGCCTGAAAATAAATAAGAAATATAATTATATCCACTAGCACTATTAGTATTATCAGCGTCTCCTACTGAAAAAACTGATGAAGTAGGTGCGGTGTCGTTCCAAAAACCAGCATAATCAGCTACTGCATTAGCAAGATGTAAATATATATAATCTGTTTCTGGTGCAGATGACATTTTATGATGGTAAACAGCCCAGCCTTCAGCAGCATTTCTAGCTTTTACTATCATTACCTCTGGAACAGCAGAAAGTGAATGTGATATTGTTCTTGCAGAGCCAGTGCCTGTATGTGTAACCATATCAAACCCAGCATCAGCACTTTCTTTCCAGCACCAAAGAACATTTTTTTCACTACTTGTATTCATGTCAGCATCAGTTCCAATAGTTACTCCATCACTATCAAATGATTTTAAAGTTTGTGCAGCAGTTGCTTCAGCATCAGTATTATTACTCATTATAAATTTAGTTACACCTCTAACTGAATCAAAAATTTTATGACCTTCAGATTGATCTCTATTTTTTGACCAGACAAAATCTGGTTGCATATTCTCATCGCCATCTAAAGTTACAGCTAATTCACTTCCTGTTCCACTATACAATTTGACTTGCATGTAGAGTTCTGGATTATCTATTTGAGTATAAACAGCCATTTAACCTCCATCACTTCCTAGATTCTTTGTGCATAACGCAAGGTATCCACTAGGTACCGCATATTCAAAATTTCCATAACCATTACCATCTGCGTTGCCTGATGAGATACTAAATGTTGGATTACCAAAGTTTACTTCCCAAGTACAATTAGCACCTTCAAGAAAAGGCATCCAAAATTGGCTCATTGTAATTCCTGTAGTTGCGGCATTAGTTGTTGTACCAGCTCCTATTTCAGCTATAGTTGCTGAATTTTGCCAAGTACCATTTTTTGAAACCCAAATAACTCCATTCGTTGCATCAAAAGCAACGCCAACAATATCTCCAGAAGTATAAGTAGAATAACCAGTATCTGCTGTTCCACCAGTTCCTGTGCCTACTGATAAAGCACCATTAGCAGAATTATAATAAATACTTCTTCCAGCAAAATTATCATTAGGATCATATTCTGCTCTTGTAATACCACAATAAGCGGCATCATTATCTGTTGTAAGTTTCATTTCCCAATACCATTTTCCAGTTGAAACTCCTATTGTTCCCATAGAACTTTTAGCCGCACCACTATCATCAGCAAGAACTACTTTACAATTTCCTTCGGAATATGTTGGTTGAGATACTCCACTATCTAATCTATATGCTAAAGGATTCATAACGCACCAGTTGTTAGTAGGAGAGTCAACGCACTGATCTGTTGCGGCTAGATTAGTTTCTGCAAAATCATTTTCATTTCCACTTTCATCATCACCTAAATCTCCACTATCTTCAAAATCTAAATAAAAACCATTTGTACCCCAAGTTATTCCACTAGATATATCTTTTGGTTTCCAAATTGTCGGACTATCTTCATCAAATTCTCCAAAGTCTGTAACTGCATGAGCAACACCATCTACAAAAGCTACTTCTGCTAAATAATAATTACCATATTGAGCTGAAGCTAGATTACTTATTAATAAAGTTTGACCGCTTTCATTAAATCTTAAATTTTGATTTTCTGCTGGATAAACATTTCCACTACCAGAAGAAAAGGATGTTTCTTGAACTCCATTAATATAAAGTTTAACTCTATTGGTGTTAGTTGCTTGTGAAGTATCAAAAGCATAAAATATATGCATCCAAGCCCCCAAATCTCTAAATTTTCTAACAGTTCTTAAAAAAATATATTCATTTCCACTATTATATGAATAAATTTCTAGATGATCTGAAGTATTAAAAAAAATATTAGTTAAATTATTTCCATCTGCTCTTTCTGAAAGAAAACTTGGATCATAACCATTTTCACATTTTTTAACCCAAAAAGAAAAAGTTGCTTTATCAACATTAGTTGGTGTTTCAGTTGTTCTAGTTAAATATGGACTATCGCCTTTATTAAACCTACATGAGTTGGCTACTTCGTAACCACCAGTTGATAAAGTATTAGCTGGTAAAATAATCATTAACTATCCAATCTTGGAAATTCTCCTAATGGTCTTTCCATAACAGGATTTTCTTCTGTGCCTGTATTAACATATTCGTAAAGAGTTGCTAAAGCATCTACATCACTTGCATTGTCAATGGAAGTTTCCATTTCATTTGACTTAGTTCTAACTGCTGCTCTATGAGTTGTAACTGCACTTGGTACTGCTGTACCTGCATCTGCTTTTCTAGTTATGTACCAATCTGTATCTTGTAATATTCCAGCAGCTTGTTGTTTTATAATATCTTTCTTTTGAGATTTTAAACCTTTAGTAACAACTTGATTTCCATCTGCATCAAGCATAGGAGAACCATCTTTATTTGTTTCGTTTCTATCTTCTAAAAGTTTTGGTGTTGCAGATCCATAAGAACCTACTGCTTTATTACTTTCTACTCCATAAGAAATATTAGTATTGTTATACCATTGTTCATCTTTTTTATTAGTTGTATCTACTGTAACTTCAAAAATGCCAATTGCATTTCTTTCAGCTTCAGACCATAAGGTAAATATGGATCTTGGATATTGAATATCTCCAAGTGTAACACCTTTGTTACCACTATAAAATTTAGTTATTTGTTGATTTTCTATTAATGCAAACATATTACTCCTATGATAATGTTAAATTTAAATTTCTACCAACTTCAAGCCATTTACTTCCATTATATCTAAAGTTGAACATATCGCCTTTAGATGCAGTTGTAGTAGCTGTTGGTGCAGAATCACCTGTAAATTCGAATACTGCGTTCCATGCTATAGTTCTACTTCCTGTTCCATCTTGAATACAAACAATTGAAATGAATTGTCCAGTTGTTGGATTTGTTGGTGCATCAAAGGTTACATTAGCTGTTAATGTTACTTTAGCAACTGGAGATGCTCTAACATCCCAATCTTGAGTTGAATCAAATGTTAATGTATCTTCTTCTAAATATACACCACCTGTTATTTTTGTCAAATTATTGGCATCTGCTGATAATACTTTAGATGCTGCACTTGTACCAAGAGTTGCAAGGTCAAGATAATTTAATTCTGTAGCAGTTGCTGTTACACCATCTAGTTTATTTAATTCAGCTCCAGTAGATGTAATTGCTGTTCCAGCATAATTAAGATTACCAGCTGCAATAACTACTTCACCTGTTCCTTTTGGTGTTAAGGTAATTCCAATATTAGAATCACCACCTACAGCTCCTAAAACTGGATTATTACTTGTTGCTGCGTTAGTAACTTCTAAATGATTAACTGCTGAAGATGTTGTTTGAAATACAACTTGTTCATTTCCATTGGCATCTGCAATATAACCTGCGTCAGCAATCTTAGGTGTTGTTAATGTTGGTGAAGTTAAAGTTTTGTTAGTTAATGTATCTGTTGTTGCTTTACCAACTAATGTATCTGTTGCTGCTGGTAAAGTTACTGTTACATCAGCTGTTGCTGCTGGACCAATTAATGTTACTGAATTTGTTCCATTGTCAGTATCTTCTTTAAATAAGATTGAACCAGCACTTGAGCTTGATCCACTTAATACTGGTGCTGTTAATGTTTTGTTTGTTAAAGTTTGTGTTCCAGTTAATGTTACGTCTCCAACATTTTGTGGTGTAATTTTTGTAAATGAAACTGAATCAGATCCTAATGTAGCTGAAGTGTTAGTAGTACACATCCACATAGTATTGTCATTAGTTGTTCCTTGATTAACTACTACAATCTGTCCTGATATTTCTGCTATTGCATCATACTCAGTTGATCTACTAGCAGTACCTGAACTAACTACTGTATAAATACCATTTTGACTATCAGTAGATTGGTTTTTAACTAAAACTTCATCTCCTGTAGCAAGTGTAACTCCATCAATTGTATCTCCGTTTTGAAGATCTGATGAAAGAGTTATATTAGCAGTTGTAGCTGCTTCAACAACTATTCTAGTTCTAAGTCCTGCAACTGCATTATCTACATAAGTTGTTGCTGCTTTAGCATCTAGCTGAGTTTGTACTGCTGAAGTTACTCCATCTAAATATCCTAATTCTGTATCAGTTACTGCTGATGATGTTATTTGTTTTGAACCATTTGCAGTTAAAGCTCTACTAGCTGTAAGACCAGAAACAATTACATCGTTATTAAATGTAGCTTTTCCAGCTTCACTCATATCTAATGTTAATGCAGTAATTGCACTTCCACCATCATTACCTTTGATGATTACATCTTTATCTGATGTTGTAGACTTAACTACTAAGTCTGTTGATGAGTTAGTAATTTCTCCAAATTGAGTACCCCCATCATAAAATTTTATATCTCCACCATCTGCATCTAAATGAATATCACCAGGAGCATCTAACGTTGCACTTGTTGTTCCATTTAAAACAAAATCTAATGCAGTAGTTCCTGCTGCTTTAAGAGTTACATTATCTCCATCAGCATCAAGAATAATATCTCCTGATACATCTAATGTGTAATCTCCAGTTATAGCTGTAGTTTCAGGTAATGAAGTATTCGATGCACTAATAGCTCCAATGTGTACTGAAGTTATAGATTCATCTGAAAGAGAACCTGAATCCCAAGAAACTGTAACTGTTGTATTAGTTGAAAAAGCAACAGCTGTAATTGATCCATAAATTGTGCCTGGTGTAGAGGCTACAACTTTAACTCTACGTCCAACATGGTAAACAGAAGTTACATTAACTCCTGCTATTGTAAAACTTGTAGAAGATGCGTAAGCTGGTGTGTATGTTCCTGCTCCATCTCCATATTCAATCCATTCAACAGAATTGTAAAACTGTCTAATATCTGCCATTAAATCTCTAAAGGCATTATTAATATTAGAAGGTAACATTCCCTCTGCAACAGATACTGAACCTGTTGAAGTAGCTGAATTGTTTCCTGCTGTTGTATCGTATTTTCCTATATAACTTCCTGCCATGATTTCTCCCTAATTCATAAACC
>VTLG01014558.1_pt1 | contig 41235 bp, 49 predicted proteins | sample 4694571 | NCBI WGS metagenome assembly VTLG01 (sample SAMN12604809, study PRJNA352737) | marine metagenome | biome: ENVO:00000447; feature: ENVO:00000209|ENVO:00000569|ENVO:01000036; material: ENVO:00002151; isolation source: viral sequences binned using virsorter ...
AATGAAACGTATATGCTGGACTAGCAGTTTTTATGCCCACCCGATCATTAGAAGCATCAGTTCTAATTAGGTTGGCATCACCATCACCCTCAACTCTGAAATCAACATTGTCGCTTCCTTCATTAATCGTAACCTCACTTGAAGATATTCGTAGCCGTTCTGCTGAAGCTGTTCTTTTACTATGTGAAGAACTTCTGTTTGCTGTACCTAAAACTAAAACCCCTCCATCGCCTGAAATATATGTAATAGGCGTACTGGCATCTGCAATGTCTGTGTCATCAAATGCGATACCGGGGTGGGCTGTGTGACGAACATAAATCCCGTCAGCCCCATCTACGGTCAAGGGACTTATCGGGGTTGCACTTCCAATGCTAACATTGCCTCCATCAGGATTTAGTGCAATAGCATCATAAGCACCCCCAGTGAATCCTTGCAGTTTTGCCCGTGTTCCATCATGGCTAACACGCAATAGACTATTAGTGCTGTTCCAAAAATCTGCATATCCCCCTCTAACAAATAATTTTGCACTTGTAGCGTTTGACCCTCCAAAGGAACCGTTACCTTCAAATATAGGTGAACCATTAACGTGCAATGTTGCGTTGATTGCCCCACTTGAAAGCCCAATGCCTACGTTTCCGTTTCCTTTTACGATGAAGATATTTGAATCACCATCGCTCTGCACCTTGAGTACGTTAGAACTTGCGTTACTAGTAGCAGTTTCAATTAGTAAACCATTATCCTCAGACTGAGTGCCAGTGTTGCGTATTGTTGTTAGGAACTGACCGTTAGTTGTGTCACCACTAAGTGTGCAGCCTGTTGCTGTTATTGTTCCGCTGAATATAGCATTGTTAGATGGTGTAAATTTTAAAACGTCTGATGTAGAGGTTCCGTTGTAATGGTCTAAGATATAATTAAATGTATCAGTTGATCCTTCTTCAGCTAACTTCCATCGCCAATAACGATTATTAGCTGCATTTTCAAAATACAACTCAGCGTCATCTGCTCGTATTTCTCCGTAATCAGACATACGGAAATATGTTCCAAGTAAACCTCCAGTAAGTGTGCCGCCAGAAGTGGATAGTTGATTAGCTGAGTTCCAAAGGACAGACCCCGAAGATGCTTTAAGTGCAATTGAATTAGTTCCAATTTCTAAATACTGGTTGCTGCCTCCACTGAATGTGAGTCTAGTGTTAAGAGTTAGGTTTCCACTAAGTGTGCCACTAGTTGCAGTGATTGTGCCTGTTGTGGTTAGATTGCCTGCCTGCGAAAGAGTCATCCGTGTAGCTAACGTGCCGTTAAGCATCGTCCGAAACACCAACTCTCCATCTTCTGAATCATCTGTGTCGTCTACAATTCTCGCACCGATTAATCCGTAGGTAATTCTCTCGGCACTTGTCGCATCGTTGTTTAAATCAAATGATAAAAAGGACGCATTAGTCGCTCCTGTTGTCGGCCTATATAGATCAAGTAGGTACGCTGTGTTGCTGGAGATTGTGCCGCCAGCGAGGGGGAGATGATTGTTTAAATGTAGGACACCATCGCCAGCAGTATTGCCGCACCACAAATTTCCGTTAGCAGTATTAACAGCAAGTTCACCAGCGGCCAAACTGCTAGGCGTACCAGTGCTATTGCGTTTAATTTTTATGGTGTTAGACATCTAACTAAAATGTGCCACCGTCTATTGTCTTGTTTGTTAAAATCTGAGTTGCATCTAAAGTACATACTGAAGATGTATCTATTGAAAATGTGTAACTACTATTTGTTCTGTTAACAGTTATTCCAGAACTTCCTGTTATATTTAAAGTCGATCCACTTGCAAATGCCGCCGCCGTTCCAGCGTTGTGGCTAACAGTCATTGCAAAATTATTTGCACTACTAGCAATCCCATCTAGTTTAGTTCCATCAGTCGCAACATCTCGTCCGTCAACTGTGCCAGACACAACGATGTTTCCAGTTACATCTACACTTCCTCCTACGTCTAACGCTTTGTTAAAAACCCACTTATCGCCTGTTGATGAGTAAGTAAGTTTTTTATCGTTAGCACCTTTTAAAATTATACCCCCGTCATTTGCCGTAGTGTCACTTGGACTTGCTACACTACCTAAGACTAAATCTTTATCATCCACCGTCATTGTAGTGGAATTTATAGTAGTCGTAGTGCCGTTAACTTGAAGGTTTCCGGTTACTGTTATGTTACCAGTAACAGCAAGGTTCGCCCCTACTGTATTGTCTCCTGTTGTTGTAACACTTGCAAAATTAGCAGCAGAAGTTGTACCCAACACAAGGTCGCTTTTAAATTCTGTAACTGTTCTTCCAGTTAGCCCTGTTGATCCAAAAACTGCTACTTCACCAGAACTACACGCTTCATCTAATTTAACAATCTGGTCGTTAGCTAAACCAACTTCACCACCAATACGGGTTGCTGTAACAGCACCACCAGACGTTGACTGTCTTCCAATATATAAACGCTTAGTTCCGTTAGCCCATGCTAACTCACCATAAACTACATCTGAATTACTAGGGTTACTAGTGCTATCCCAAGTAGAATTTTTCTTAATCTTTAAAACATTTGCCATTAGTTGAATTCCTCACATTCTATTATTGTTTGCCCGTCTGCATCTACTGTTCCAGCAACTACTCGTTTCCATTCTGAACTATCAGACACTCTTAAATCTCCATCGTATATTATGGCTCCATCAGAAACGGACGGTAAACTGCTTTCATTGTGCAATTTTATTTTAGAACTCTGCTGAAACGCATGATCTGTGTATATTTTTTTTTCAGCCATTATCGTAAAACTACTCTTACATCGTGGTTTATATAATTAAATCTCACTGTAGTAGCTATTGTCGTAGATTCTACATCCAATTCTATTTCTTCAAAAACGTCATTGCTTTGTGGTTTATAACATTTAACGGTAGGTATGTATCCAAGATTATGGTCAATAACAAAGTTAGTTCCTCCATACCCTGTTCCGTTATATTGATATGGAAAAGTTGCTATAACTTCTTTAAACGGTTTAGTTTGAGTTGTGAAAGTTAATCCGTTTAATCCGTTAGTAGTTGTAGTTGTTCCAGAAGTTTGATTGTCTGTATTTATGTAATAAGTACTATCTTGGTTATTTAGTTTAGTAGCATTGTCTGCGTTTAAATTTCCTTGGCTGTCTCGCTGTGGGATAGCTTCCGGCCCTGTTCCTACTTTTTTAGTAGTGTTATTGCCGCCATGATAATACGAACTTGGGCCAATTTTTACAGAATTAGGAGGCAGTACTTCTTCTTCTTCAGAAGCCACAACTGTTGTCGTACTTGGTAAATCGCCAGCAACAAACTTTCCATCTTCTCCTGCAATTAAAACTTGCCCAGTTTTACCGGGTGCTAATTTTTTAGGATCAATCTTTGCACGGTTACTAATTTTACTATCAGTAATTGACAAAGGCGTTATGGAACTTTGAGCCATTATTCACTTACAACTGCTACTACGTCAAAATCTTGTTCTACATCACTCCATTCAACTGCTGTCTCACCATGCCCAGAATGAGTTGAAGAATCGGGGCTATCTCCTCCGTATTTTTTTGGTATTTCAATGTGACTACTAGTGTGAATAAAAACACCAACATATTGCCCATCAGCAAAAGGAGTCATGCCTCCATTATAGTGATCTCCTCGGCCTCCTACATAAAGTCTGTCTCCCGAAGTGTAACCGTGAGTAGATGTGTTTGTATTTGTGCAAGCTAATACTATAGACACATGATTAGGCACAGTTGAACCAGTTCCTATTCCGTGTAAACCTCTAATCCACCCTGACCCGTTTTGTGAACTACCACTAATTGAATGGTCAAATTTACCTAAATTAACATATTTTCTATAAACTTTAGTAACAGGAGTTCCTGACGCAGAAACCGTAACTGGAACACACGGGTCAGTTTTTGCCTCTAAAACTGTTGCTGCTCCAGAAGCTCCGTACACTAAAAATCCCGGCATTTGAGTGCCAGCAGCATTTTTATATGGATATAGTTTTTGATGGTGAACTCCTCCATCTGCGATTTCTAATTTACCAGAAGAACTGTTTTTAGTAATAGAATTACCGTCGTAAAACCCTGTGGTACTAACGTGCGCTGCGGTAATAACTCCAGTGTTCAATACTAGTTTTAAAGTATTTACGCCATTGTCTGCGGTGTTTTTTTGAACTCCTACATGACCTCCTGTGCTAGAAAGACTTGTAACAAGGGCTTCGTACTTTGTTCCTGTGTCTGCTAACAATTTGACGTTACCATCTACACCATTTCCAGCTAGATTGCTTGTCGGTTCTAATTCAGACCCTATGTTATTAGTGCCGCCTATAACTAGACTGCCTTCCGGCACAGCAATTTTAGTATGTGCAATCGCTTCACTTGCCGTAGCACTAACTTTAGCATTTGTAATTGCGCCACTTTGTATAAATTCAGAACCTACAGAACCAGTGGCGGTTACAATAGGCACAGACGCATTACGCAACATTGCGCGAGTTATAGGGGCGTTGTCTGCAAAAGGTTCAGACGCTGTTACGTTTAAGGTAAAATTACTCATCGTTTATCTGGGTGTGTTAAATTACTAAATCCTCCAGCCGTAGCTAAAGTGGTTATTTCCATGCTCCCACTGGAACACAAAACTTTAAATCGAATATGCCTTCCTTCTTTAGTAAAGGCAGTCTTATGTTTGGACTCTTGACGTAAGTCAGGGTCAAACCCGTTAGTTTTAGGTAAAATAGAATCCGACGATCCTAAAGCTAACGAATAATCTTCTCTATATGGAACTAAATAATCATCACCCGCATTAGTTATGACATAATCGTCTTTGTCAAAAGGTCGAGTGTACTTGGTTCTTGAAAAGCTTTTATTAAATAAAAGAGTTTCTTCTTTTACTCCATCTGTAATGCAAGTTGCTGATACGCTTCCCAGCACCACGTTGTTTGTTTTAAAATCTACAGCAAGTTCACGGAATTGCTTCCTTTGTTCTGTGTTGCATTTATATCCTCTAGTTGTAATTTGAGAAGCAACATTGTTAGGAGTAGTGTTTCTTCCATCTGCATCTGAAGGCGTGAAATTACCACTGCCATCTACTGTTGTAGCAACTACGTCATCTGTGTCGCTACAAAAAGTATCGTCATCGTAAAGGTATAAAAATTTATCAGTTACAAAAAATAATCGTTTAGCACCTTGATAGGTGTAAGTAACAAAATCTTTTAACCCTGTTATTGCTGCACTAGTGTCTATACCACTCCACGCTTGATTCCTAAAATCGTAAACAATTATTGCAGAGTTAACAGTGGAATTATCTAAAGGAACAGCTAAGTAAAAACGGTTCCCGTGGTACATAGCAACTGCTTTACTGGCGTAGTTCCAATTTATTCGGTCTATATATCCTTTAATTGGATCGCTAATTGGAATGTCTTGCCCTTGCATTTTACCAGATTGGCTCAACGAAAGACTAACCACTCCACGTTGATCGCTTAAAAACCAAATATCTCTACCAACGGTAGCAATAGCTTTGTCTGACACGACTCCGTAATCGCGAGTAATTTCGTCTAAATAAGCATCCGTTAAATTACCTATTAAATTCCTAACGGCATACACGCTTGCTTGTTTAAAACATAACAAAGTGTTCTCGTCGTATTTCCACAATGCAACTAATTCATCTTCGCTACCTTTGTTAATTCTGAAATTAGCCATAACGGGTTGGTAACGGGTGTAATTAAGGTAGTCTGAAACAGCAACTAAATCTCGTTTATGCGGAATCATTAAACGGTTCTGAAAAAACAAACCCGTGGAAGCGTTAGGTATTACTTCTGTGCCGTCTTTTTCATTTTCATCTAATTCTTCTTCGTTGTCTTCTTGCTGAATGGATTCCCAGCCATCGTCAATGTCTTTTAAAACTAATGGAGTAACATCATCTCCTCTGAACATAACTACATTGTTAAAACATTGAACAAAAACAACCGGGTTATTATTAGTAACAGAATTATTGGAACTATCTTTAATTTCCCTAGTCCCTCCAGACATACTAGCTTCTAAAATTCCATATGCTTTATCTTTTGTCGCAATCAATAGCCAATTGGCTCCATTAGGATCGCGAAATTTACCAACGCCTTTAACATCGTTGTAGGGATAAAATCCAATATCAGAAGATTTTTTAACAGTGCTAGTATCTGTAATAGTTGTATTGCCGCTAGTCCAAGTTGACGTATGTGTAGAAGTAACCTCTACTCCGGTATTGTTTATATTACCGAAACGCATCAACTTAATACCTTTCCTAGTTTCAGCTACACCAGAACTAAACCTAACATTAGCCGCATCCGAAACATAACCCGGCGGCAATTGACTCGGATCAAGACGATTATTTACGCCAACAAAAGTAGCATCACCATCAGAAAGTTGTTGTGGAATTGACATCTAGCGTCTTTCAATTTCGTATTCTAATTCAGCTACTTTTTTCAGTGCTGCTTTCGTGAAGTTTGGTGCTGCTACTGCCGCTTTCTGAAACTGTGGATGATTCGTCAGTTGTTCCACCCCGTTCAGTTTCGTCATCTGGCATCCCGTACCAAGTAGCGCGAGCGTTAGCAACAGCATCATCAATAGTGTCCAATTTTTCATCATATCTAGCTTTCGCTTTTGCTTCTTTTATTCCACTCGCTACACTTAAAAAAAGCCGCTCCAAAACTGGGACGGCTTTGCACAAGGCTATTATAGCCGTTAGGATTCCTCCCATCGGTGTTAAACCTTTTTTTCTACTTTAGACACGCCGTGACGAACAAATATTGCAAGAAGCGAAGTGATCCCTACGTTTATTGCCGCACCTATTTCAAGTTCACCAGTTAAGTACCCAGCTAATGCGCCGATTACTCCGGTCACTCCTGTCCAAAAAGTTTTACTTTTTAACATATGTTTATTTACAGTTTTTATTTTGTTAATAGCGTACAGCTATACACAAAAAGTTTCAATTAATCTTTAGCTAATAATGCTCTTATTTTTAGAACAATATAAATTAAAGTGGCTATACTGATGCCTACTTTCAATATCATGTCGATATCAAAAAGCCAGTTGCCTAATCCTGTTGCACTTGCAATTGCTACTTTGATATCGTCAAAGTTCACTAGACCAACTCCACAAATTTTACATCACCATGTGATCCAGCCGCTGGGCCAATATAGTCGTCTAATACAATAGTAGCTTTTGCCGCTATTGGTATTTCTCCTGTTTGCCCAAAATCGTATGTTTTTTCACTAGTTCCAGTATTAACTATTAGCAGTTTTCGTCTATCTACATTAGTAGAAACACTGGTTTGTAAAGTAGTATTACTTTCTAGTACTGCCGCAACTGCTTTTGATAGGGTTACATTCATTCTTGTTTATCTTCTACAACTTCTGGTTCAAGTACTTCTTGAGAACCGTTTGGTTGTTCTTCTAGCCCACACTCTTGCATGATTGTGCGAGCAGCATTTGTTACAACTTCATGCTGTTGTCTATTTAATTGTGCATTACCACTAGCAACATATAAAATGTCTAGTGCCTCTTTTATTTTTTGTTTATCCGACATGGAAAAATTAATACCCTATAACAGACGTTCTTCTTACTTGTCCTTGTTGCCGATATAATTTATCAGCTTCTATTCCAAGCATTCCTTCAGCGTTTCTATCTTCGGCCATTGCTAGTTCCAATTGTCCATTGGATCGTAAATAATCAGCGTAAACTCCACGGATTAAATACGGCTCAAATATTTTTGGTACAGCAACCTTTTTCCAATTACCGTTTGTAACTCCAGCAGCATTTGCTGGGGCAGTTCCCGCACCAGCATCTGTAGTCATTTCATAAAAACAACCAGTGCCTGTGTAGTATACTTGATCACCTACTCCGTAATCAGTGTTGTTGTTGTAAAGGTCGCCTTTTAACTCTGGCGAAATCGTCCTATACTCCATGAATAAAGGACTTGTAGTAGTGTATACAACCACTGACCTACCAGAATTAGTGTCACTGTCAGTACCGTCATCATGTAGTACAAAACCAATAGACTTGCCAATAGTGGTAGCTTTAGGATTTTTACTATAAACTTCAAGTACTTCTCCTGCATCTGTAGGATACGCCATTGAACTTACGTCACTTGCAGTAGTAACGGTTCGTTCCACCGTTCGCAACGTAGAAGGCCAATATTCGGTTTCCCACGCTATGCGAAGGCGTTGCTCTGCTAAATCACGGACTTGCTTAAAAAAAGGGCTGGGTAAATTATCTCTATCCAACCCTGCTAATTGGGCAACCCCATGTATAACATCGCTAAATTTAAGCGTTCGCATCTACTTCAACTCTAGGATTAGAACCGTAAACTTTTCTAAAAGTAATTCTTCCTACGGGAGTGTCGTAATAGCCAATTGGTTTATTACTTCCATACCCTACTTGGGTTTTTCCACTTTTAGATTTTACTCTGCTTTCTGGATTGTCCCGTAAATATTCTTTCATAAATTTACGATCATTCCAGCATTCGTAACCTAACCGTTTACCCCAATAGTGGTAACTAGTCGGCTCGATTCTAGCTTTCTGTTCTCCTAAAACAGAATGGTTTGCCTCAATTTTCGCTTGTGAAGCAATCCCAGAGGATTGGTTAACCCGCGAGCTTTGATACTCGCGAGCTAACCGTCCTCGTAGATTCGCCGCCACAAGGGCAGACATCTCGTCTGATAAACCTTCTGGGGCAAACATTATTAAGAGTTAGCACTAAAAGCTCCGAACGCGCTAGGGTTATAGATAACCAAAGCTGCCATTGCTTCTACTAATCTTGCAGGGCCACCGCCGTTGTCGGTCAATTCCTTAATTTGAGGCAATTTACCGTAACGAATTTCAGCCATGTCAAACGGAATAACAAACCCCCTAGTCGGACGAGCAGTAACAGTTCCTCCGTGAGCAGTTTCATTTGCATTACCATCAGTACCCGCAGTTGTTGTAGTGTTAATATGAACACTAGGGTGTAGTCTCAAACGACCAAAATCACCTTCAAATACGTCAATTGCATTAATGTAACGACGAGAAGCTGCATCTTGGGTGAATGTTTTAATAGCCGTAGCGTTGCCAAGGTCTCCGCTTGCGCCAGTCTCTCCATCTATAGATTGTGCGGTAATATCAGTCAACTTAACGCTTTGTGTGAAGTTAGTGAATACTCGTTTCAATGTAGGCCCACAAACTAGATCGTAATCACGAATAGACCCAGTAGTATTGTAGATGCTTTTCAACAAGTCTTGTACTTTACCTTCAGTAAGTGAACCCGTAGCAGTTGATTCAATAGAAGCCGCAGGAGTTCGATACCCATCAGGAACAACTACATCGTCAGTCGTGCCGTGTGCTGATCCAGCGGCAGTAATGTAACTACCTAACCCTTTAGTCATGTAAGGATTCTGTGCGCCGCTTTCAACGTCTGCATCAGCATTCCCTAAGAAACAATATTCCATGTCTCTTTTAATTTCGACTAGCTTCTTAGCAATACCGTTAGCTAATTCTGATTTAATTCCAGCAACTATCTGAATCTCGTTTGCAAGATTAGATATGCGAAATGATCTGCGGAAAATTTGCACATAGTTTTGCATTAACGCACGGTCTTTAGCCGGGTTAACGTAATCGCCTGTGACGACATCCACACCTTCAAACACACCAGCACCCGAAGGGCTGTCGTATTTATCCATCTGCCAACCCATTACAACATTGCCGGGCTTCTTGCCTTTCTTCGCTAGAGAAGTAAAAACAGTACTTTTTGCATCGACATTGCTGATAAGGTCAGACAAATCCTCTCTACCACCGGAAGCACTGTAGGCTTGACCAGTGACGCTGTATCCTTTTTCTAAAAGAAGTGCCATTTGATTTTATCTTTCTTATGTTTGGGTATCTATATACCCGTTGTTATAAATAATCGTTTAAGATTACATTTGCTAAAGAAGATTCATCTCTTTGTGAACTAAAAGATTTTCTAGCAGAAGCTGAACGGGCGGCAGCGGGTTTTGGTTTCGCTGGCGCAGCAGTTGGAGCCGCTGGTTGAGCAGGAGCTTTAGCTTTAGGTTTAGTAGAATTAGCTTTAGGTGAACTTACCATCTCGCGATACGCTTGTAATCCAAGTTGGTAAATACTGACATCGGCCTTCCATGTTGGATTGGTTTTGATTTCTGGACGATTTTTGAGGATTTCCATCGCTTCTTGATATCCAACGGAACTTCTATCTTTCCAGTAGGGGAAAACTTGATCAACTTGGGTGTTAACTTGCTCCTCTTCTTTGAGATACTCCAATCGTTCCGGTAAATGTTTTCGCAAAGCTTTACGGGCGTTTTTCTTGATATTACGAATATCTTCAGCCGTATAATCAACATCTTCGCCGCCTTTCTTCTCTACAATCGCACCATCTGGATTGTCTTCGCACCATTCTACAATTTCTTCAGCCCGATCTATTTCTTTTTGCACCGTTCTAGTGGTTGTCAAATTGCTATAGGGGTTTGCTGAAGGAATGTTTTCAAGCTCTGGCATATCTTCGCGAGAATCTAACTGCTCTCGCAAATTTTTAACCTCGGCTTCTAAACCATCTACTCTTTCCTCTGCTTCTCTACGCTTGGCAGTAAGTTTATCAATTCGCTTCAACAATCCTTTTTTAGGAGAAGGAGCGTTTTCATTTTCTTCTGCCGCCTGTTCAACTTCTGTAGAATCTTCTGATTCAGTTTGAGAAAGAACTTCTTCAGTTTCTCCATCCTCCGTAGGTTCGTCACTCGACGGCTCATCAGAAGGAGACTCTGTAGTTTCCACACTCTCTGTTTCTTCTAATTCCTCAGAAGCCGGAGGAGTTTCCGGTTGCGGGTTCAACATCATTTCCAATTGTCCCGCAAGACCATCTGCATCAGTCGCCTGACTAGGGTCTATTTCGATAGCTTGTGTCGATTCTGAAGTGCTATCTGCTTCAGCTATTTTGTTTTCACTCATGCTTTTTATAGCCCGGCAAGAAGGCTTAACAGCGGCTTTTTATCGAATCCCGCAGTAATTCGTTTGCATTGGTATAACGCACAAACAAGGTATAAGTATACTTATAAATGTGTAATATAGTCAAGTAAGGTAGGTTTAGGCAGGTTTGGTATGAACTTTAATTCATTTTAGCCATTGCCATTGCGTGAAGAGATTCTATGTGTTCTTTAAAATCTTGTAATCCTTCAGAACGACCACATTGGTGAATCCGATCTTCTCCTTTAGTTTCACTACTAACTGCCGAAGCAGTTTCCACATCTATAGCCGCTTGCAGATTGCCAATAACAGCATCCCACAATTCGTTTTCAGTAAACGCAAAAGGTGCTAATTGTTGTCTCATGTAACTTGGTTAACTCCAATACGTCCTATTTGAGCATTTTGTTGCTGCATAACAGACATTTGTAAGTTTTTAGAATAATTATCAAACAATTGTGCAAAAAGTTCGTCTCCTTGTAATGCAGCTTGTGCTTTTGGATTACGACCTACTATTTCTTGTGCATATTGCATTTTTGTTTGTGCTGATGGATCGTTTTCAGTGTATGTAGCTTCATTACCTAACATCATCTGTCCAATTTGGTTTTTAACCTCCTCATACATTTTTTGACTAGCTGTTGTTTTGTCTACAATCAACTCTTCAGCAATATCTGGACTAATTGCTCTAGTAATCATCGCCACAAGTTTATTCCTGTCTAGTACTCCCGACACATCTTGTGGAACTACATATTGGGCAATAGATGACAATTTATTATTAACGTATTCTGTGTCCATTTCTCTAACGTCAAATTTTAAAACAAAATCAAATTGCCTCATATCCGTTTGCGGAACATTTCCTACGCCCGTAATTCGTTGAATTTCTTCTGGACTTAAATACTGCAACGATAAAGCAAACATCTGTTGATACGCTTCTGTCCAAGTAGTTAGCCAATTGTTTACAAGTCGCTGTTGCTTTAATTGAGTTTGCGTTTGCGGGACTGCCGGATTAGCTCTGCCAAAATATTCATCTGCTTGTTTTGTAACTATATCAATTAAATTTAAAGCAGTGTTAGGTGTACGGGCCGGAGGTCGCATAAATTCGTACTCGCCGGGTTTAGTAACAGGCAATTGTACGGCTGGGCCAATCTTATTAGCTAAACCTAAACGCTTGCTTACCATAATAGGCGGCAAAGTTTCAAATGACGTAGAATCGAAAATAGAATCTCGTTGTGTTTTGATTTCGTTTTGCCAAGTGCGGCAAATATCTGGAACTCCGCGACTTTCTGTAATTCGACGTTTTAATCTTTCCCTACGATATTCCACAAATGGATAACGGCAATGCACATAATCTAAAAGTTCATGTTTTGCGTATAAAGTTTCCCCGTCTACTTCATTTGGCATCATAGGATTAAATACTGTGTAATAAATTCCCGGTACGCCATTTTTATCTACTTGCCGACTATACGCATATACAACTTCAACTAAGTTATCATACATTGTAATTTCACGGTTAACCGTCAAGTCAGTTATACTTTGAGAAAAATCATGGAACTCCACAGATTTTCCCGCTGTTTTAAGTGCTTCTTCCACCCAAGTTTCGTCCCAACCTTCATCTACAACTTTTGAACGTAATTCTGCTTCATTTAAAAAAGTACGACGAAATATAACGCGAGCAGATTGTAGGTCTACTGTCTCTGGAGGAAACGAAACTTCTTCCCAAGGTTTTAAAGCTGCCACAGTCGGTTGATTGACCGCAATATAAGCTTCGGGGATTGTCGTTTCACCTTCTTCACGCAAATCTTTAACTGCTTGCCTCGCTTTTGATTTTTCCACACCGGGAAATTGCGCTTGAATAATTTCAACAACCGCATTTTCTTGCGATTCGTCCATAATTAATTCTGGAAGATTTTTTAAAGGGTTGCCTTCTTCCATCTGTTCGGACATTTGTGTAATCTCGTCTAAAGACAATAGCCTCGGTTTAAGTGCCGTTTTTTGCTCCCAACCCACAAACAAACAAGACCACCCGTATTGTTGTCCATATTGAGCCAATAATTCAGCTTCTCTATTTAAAGTGTGATACAATTTAGTATCTACTTGCCACCGCATTAAATTATTAGCTGCCGCAGCTTGTTCTGCGTCACTTATCTCAGTAGCTCCAACTTTTAAACTAGATCGGCTAAACGCTGTTGTTAAAATATCTACTGAATCGTTAATAATTCCATCAGCTAACGGAATGCGCGTGTCGCTTGCACCATCCCAAGGGAAAGCTTGCTCGCCTTCCTTCATATTAGAATCGTGTTTTTTACCGTCTTCGCTTTGTGCGTCCCAACGGGTATATCTAACGTCGTCTAACTCTGTTACTTTTTCTAAAGAATACCCTTCATCCAGAGATCGAATATACTCTCCAGCCAACTCTTTTATGTCCGGCGTATCTGATGCCGCCGCTAACTTGTCATTGTTTTCCATGATTAAAATAATTTAGTATAGACGTTTTATAATAACGTCTTTGGTTACCTAAAGTTCTATAAACTTTTAATTTTCCTGTGTCTGCTAATTTAGCAAGATATTTACGCTCTAGCCCTGTCAAATCTTCCGCTTGTTTAACGGTCAATAGCATTGGTAATTCTCTAGCAATCATTTCAGTACCCTCGTATTCCTGTGCCTTGAAAAGTGGTTTCGTTAACATGAATTGGTTCCATAACTGCCAGATACCTCAAAGTGTCTATGGGGTCTTTAGTTGCTCCACGTTCACCATCTCGTCCTGTCCATTCTTGTAAACTGTATATTAAATTTCCGCAATCTCGGCTAATATACAGATTAGGCTCATTCATAACATCCACGGGTTCCGCTTGATCGTAATTTAACCAATCGTTAATTATTGTAAGCCCGTTTGCTATTGAAATTCCAGCGGCTTGGTTAAAGTAATACGGCTTATCGCCTTCTGACAACAAATCAATTATAGACGTTCCCCCTTCGCGTCCAGCGGCTTGAGTAGCTCCAGCGCGAGGATCAATATACCGTTCTTCAATTTCTTCGTCGCCTTCCAACTCTTCCATTAAATCTTTTAATTCTTCTACTCCTCTGCCGCCACCAATGCTTTGAGCCGGGCCAATAGCTCCATCTGGTTTTTCTGACGGAGTAGCCCATTCTCCAAATGTATCTCGGTCGGGCCATTCACGATACACATACCTACGCCCTTTCTCGTCTACTCTTAGCCACACCATAAACCAATTTCTATTCCAAGCAGGGTCTACTGCTAAATAATTTGTGCCTTCTGGTATGTCTTTAGGGTCAATTATATGTGTGTGGCAGAATTTAGGAAATTGATTGCCTGTTAAATTCTCAGCATATCCATACGCTCGTAATTTTATCTGGATACTGGTTTCCCCTTTCAAGGTTTTAACCATCTCCGAATACGGGTTATATGGATTCATAGCTGTGTAAAACCAGATTATCCTACCATTGCCTTTTCTATTTTCAGCCGTATATGGCATATGCCCCGGTGGACACCCCGCCACGTTGACTAATTCTGATAACAACGGGCTGGGACGGGTTTCCAGTATCTTCATACCGTTAAGGTATTCTTTAACTGTTGGGGTGTATCCGTCCACAGGGGTAAAAGTTATCAACAACCGTCCAGAAAGCTTATGACTCCCTGCTCTAGTAACTAGCCTAAATCGCAAAGTTTCAATCCATGTGATCGGCACAAGCTCATCACACCAAATCATATCTACTTCTCCACCCTCAATAACGCGCATTTCTTGGCTATAATTCATAAACCAACATTGCGATCCGTTTGGTAGGATAAACGTGTTTTCGGTAAAGCCGTTTTTCTGGCTAAAACTAACATTCTGTACTCGGCCTTTTTTAATGTTCTTCCACTCTGTCGGAATATACTTATACACCAGTTGTTGCTGATCTCGGATACTAGATTGCGCAGTCATGCCGAGTACCCAAACTTTTGCGCCTTTTTTAGCCGTCATCATTTCCACAATGCGTTTGGCGGCAAATTCACTTTTACCAGCGCGGTTACCTCCTTGAATTAAAAGTTCACTAACCCCATTCCATAATTCATCAGCATCTTTCCAATGATCTGGCTCAAATCCATATCTATACGGGTCGTCCTTTTCTAACTTAATTAATTCTTCCCGTTTTTCTAAAAGTCTGGCTAATTCATCTAAACCTTCTTTTCCACGGTCGGCGTAATCCCGCATCATATCTTCCGAGGGAAGAATTAACACAGGATGTTCTGTAGGAGTAAAAGCCACTATTTCCAGAGTTGCCTATTTAACAACACCCCTATCATTCCGTAATTAGCAGTGTCTTTATACGAGTCTTCTAAGGATTCATTGTTAACCGTAGAATCTCCACTGCTTTGTTTTTTCAAAATATGGCGCATTCGGCTTACTTTATCCTGCAAGCGCACGGCTACCCCTATTTCTCCAGATAGTCCTATATTAGAACTTCCATAATCCTGTTGTTTTTTGTCAAAAAGTTGAAGGCATTCTATGGCTACTTTAACCATTTCCTTACCCATGTCGGTCTGGATATCCAGACTTTTGTGTATTGTTTGTTCTAGTTCTGTATTATTCAAAATTAAAAGGGGGTAACTCGTCAGTATCGTCATCGTGATCTTCATTATCTCGTAAAGCAGCCATAGCCTCACAAAACAATTCTAATTTGTACATTTCCAGTACTCCTACAAGTTGCATATACGTTAAATCAAATTCGGTTTTGTATCGGTTTACTAATTTTGTGATGTCGTTGTAAAACGCATCTGATTGTTGATTATAATCCATGCTAAAAACGTCCTCTTTGTCTAGGTTGTCTAGTTAAAGCCCACCCATTGCCATCTTGTCTAATCTCAACTTTCATATGGCGGGAAAATAAATCTGCATTTCGTACACTAACCAACAGCAATTCTCTAATTCCACGGATATCTGCCATAACTTGAACTAGTTTTCTATTTGGATAATTAGACCTAACAACAGAAGCCCAATAAGTTGATCTTTCTAAAGGTTGGGACGTTTCTAACCCCATTTTTTCTTTAACCCATTTTACGCCTTCATCTGTCCAATAAATTGATCGGCCTTCTTTATACGTCATTTCCGGTTTTTCCATGCGTAATTCTTTCAGTTCAATTCGAGGAACTCCAATAGTTATTGCTAATTCTGATTCCAGCATAATAAGTCGCCTTTTTGTCGAAAATTTTGTTTGTTAAAAACCCATAGTATATAGGGGGCGCGCGCGCAGCGTGTGACCCCCTCCCCCCTCGCGCAGCGACACTTCAAAATTTTTGCGAGGAACGAGCAAAAAAAATTCCGAGCCAAGCCAAGCCAAGATTTGTAAATTCATAGTGTCCTTTTAAGTGTCAATTGTTTCTTGATTGCTATTGTTTTGGTTGCTTGTATCTGATCGCTTGTCAGTAAATAAAGCATTAATATCTTTATGCGTTATATGCAAATGATTATGTGTCACGGTTGTGTTATTGTCTTGATTATATCTGGCTATTTTGTCGTCTAAAATGCCAAGTAGAATTCCAACCTGACCGGGTGGCACTGATTTATAATTCTCCTGCAAATTTGCTAGGACATCGGTGTGAAGTTTAGTCAAACCTTTAATAGTCCTTTCCCGCCAAGAGGGAATTTTATCTCTTATCTCTAAGCGTATTTTTTGTACTGTGGTTGCGCTACACTGTACTGTATTTGCTATTTCTAAAACGCTGTTACCTTCTATTAAAAGAGATTTTATTTCATTAACTTTAGACTCTGCTAATTGGTTATTACTCCTTTTCTTTTTTGCGCCCATACCGCCCCAAACCTAACAAATCAAATTTAAGAAACAATAAAATAAAAGTTGACTATTTTTAAATATTGTGAACGGTTTTTTTAATTATGTTTTAATTAATTTTTATAAATGTTTGACACTTTTTTGATATACTGCCATTATTTGGGGGTGGATCAACCACATAACAAAAACTAAATAAAAATATTATGGCATTAATGACTATGTGCGGTAGTGAGACAATCACCCGCGACGAAATAAAAAACCTACCAATCGCAAAAGCGACTAAAACTCACCATCCCGTTGACAATTCGCGGCTGGTGGATTTGACACACCAAGCACTTGAATTAAACAAGTTCAACATTGTTGATGAGGCATATGCCGCCAAACCTGACGGAAGTCAATTCTTTGGATTGCTTGGTTTAGAATGTAAACGGGATGAGGCTTTTAATTATACACTAGGAATTCGTAATTGTTCAGATAAAAAATTCCGGTTGAATTATGTACACGGCACGGACTGTATGATTTGCGATAACCTTGAAATCTCAGGAGAATTCATTGTTGCCAGAAAGCATACTTCAAAAATAAATGATGAATTACTTGGTCTAGTATTCAATGCCGTTTCTAAATTAGGTGATATTTTTGAAGCTAAATTCGACCGTATTGACAAATATAAAACAATAGATTTAGATTCACAATTACACCAAAATGATTTGACTGTACGCTTGGCGGATTCTGGCGCAATTACCTACCAGCAAATACCGAAAGTTTTAGACGAATACAGAAACCCAAGACATGAGGAATTTAAAGACAAAAATCTTTTTTCTTATATGCAAGCTGTGACTGAAACGTCAAAAGCTAAAGAAGAAAACCGGGGCGTAAATCATTTAAATACTTTTAGCAGACGTTCGCAAATTATGCATGATATGTTTGCAAAAGAATGGTCAACCGAATTGAATTAATTACACACATTCAAAGCATTATTAATTTAGTGCTTTGATTGAGTTTAATTACTCAAATATAAACGAAAAATGAAACTCTACGAATTAATACTTTTGATTATACTTTATACGCCTTTTATAGCTGTGGCTATTTGGGTTCTATATGATCAAATTAAAGACAATAAATAATATTATGATAGACTTAGATAAGATACAGAATGAAGTAAAACCAAAGGAGATTGGATCAATGAATCAAGAAAAATATTTCCATATTTGGCAAATTGCAAACACTCCAAAATTTTCAAAAGCTTGGCATTGGATTAGCGGTCAAGAAGCATTTATAGATGCGGTTAACGATTACAATATTCTTGCCTTAGATGCTAATACACAATTTAAAAATCTTGTTAACTTAGCAGAATCTCTACTAGTTAAATATAATAACAATACTTGGTATCAACCATGAAAACAATTGAGAATATAATAATATATGGCGGCGGTATACTTTCAATAGTGGCTATTAATTTAATGCTTTTAGCGTGGTTGTTATCACCCGCTATTGATGGAAAATATTTGCTCAATTAATCGCGCTCAGTGCCTTATTAATTTAGGGCATTGATTGCGAGTAATTAAAAACAATCTCGCTAAAAATATTATGACTAAAAAAACAACATCCCCAAAATACCAAGAGTTGATTGGGAAAAAAGCCACCCTTGGCGAATCAATAGTAACCATTAAAGTAGAATGCCCTAATCATGTTTTGTATGTTCAAGGTAAAGACGGATTGGGACGACTTGCGGCGCGTAGGCAATTGACTTTGCCCGATGATAGCCAGCAAATGGAATTGAATTTTCAGCAAAAGGTAAATCTAACCAAAATACGCTACAACGAGGCTAAAAATAACGTCGTAAATTAAATATAAATAAATCAAATCGGGTGGCGGTAACGCTGCCCGGTTTTTATGTTTTTATAACACTTAATAAATAAAATATAAATGAACTTATTAAAATTTAGTAAACCAAACGCAAAAATACCTTATCAATCTTTCTCAATTCCGGCGGGATATACTTGTCCCGGCGCGTTGAATTGTTTGACCAAAGTTAAAAACGGAAAAATACTTGATCAACAAACACCCGACAAAAACGGGTTAACCTACCGCTGTTATGCTGCTAGTTTAGAAGCGGTATACCCTTCCCTTAATGCTAAATTAAATTATAACTTTAAGCTGTTAAGAGAAACAAAAAATATCAAAGAAATGGTGGCTCTTATTTCCAACAGTTTGCCTAATAATTTGCGCGCGCATGGTGGCGCATTAAGAGTGCATATCCACGGAGATTTTTATAATTACGAATATTTGTGCGCGTGGTTTGCCGTAGCAGATTTTTACCCGGCAATTAGGTTTTATTCTTACACTAAAAGCTTAAATTTATTAGCAAAATACAAGGAGCAAAATCTACAATTTCCTAGCAACTATAGTCTTACTTGGTCGCATGGTTCTAAGTTTGACAATTTGGGCGAATCGCTCGGAATTAAATCGGCGCGCGTGGTGAAAGATCAAGAAGAGGCGCGCGCACTTGGTTTGGAAGTAGACCACGACGACACCCACGCATTGCAGGGGTCAAAAGATTTTGCCCTCGAACCACATGGCACACAACCAAAAGGACACCCATTGCAAAAGATAATTTTAGCCAAGCGTAAAGCGGGAAAATTTGCAGGGTATAACAACAAGTAAATGAAAAGAAATAAATCGACTAAGGATTGGTGGATATTATTTGACCTAGTGATATATTTAATTTTAATACTACTTATTGTAATATCTATAAGTGCTTACATTAATAACGGAAAATGAAAAACAGACAAGGCATAAGACGCTGGAAGGCGAAACGATACCAAAGTGATTCTTGGGTTGTTACCAGTGAAAAAAGAGTTCTCGCGGGTACTAATAAAACAAAATGCTCAAACCGTCAAAAACCTAAAAAGAGAAAATGATCAACAAACCTAAGTTATTATCTAAAAATAATTTGTCAATAAAGCTTCCTAGTTATTGGGAGTTATTGGCTAAACTACGAAACGTAAATACACATAATGAAAAACGAACTAATAAACGAAAAACAAGTGCGAGAATTCGCTAAACATTGTGCCGCAAAACGCGCGCATCCATTCACCAGAGTGGGATCGTGCTTTGTCGCACAAGTAAACGCAAAAACGCGCGCTAACATAGAACAACTAGTCAAACAACAACCCAGCATGGGTAGAACGGTCAAAGCCATATGATGCCAATATTCGAGGTAATCGGCGGCACAAAAAAATGGCGCGACACTGTCAAAGCCACAATCGCTAAAGAGATGGAGTCTGTAAGTGACCAATTATATCCTAAAAGCAAGCCTGTTAAAAAGAAGCCTAAAAAACGCAAATCTAAATAGTTTTGTATAAGTTTTTAAAACTTCTTACATAACTGCGGTAAATACCACAATCACAGTGCCGCAAGGGTCGCAAGTGACCCAATTCTAACCCTTTTAAGTGAAAAGGTAATATAATAAAGGGTTGGAACTTGCGTCACTTGCGGCCCTTGCGTCACTGGATTTCCCAAAGGCGCACACCATTAGACTTCTTAGTAAATACTCTATCTGGTCTATTCTTTTTCAATCTTCGCATATATGTCTGGAGCGCGTTGGAAAAATACAAAAGCTTTTCCACTTGTCGCCCAAAAGTAGGATCACCAATCAATCTGGACTCCAATTCTGCCAGTGTCCCTTCAAATGGGCCACCGGGCAAGATTGTTACCTCAATTAATTCAAGTAATCGTTTCTCAGGAGACATATCTTCTACTACGGCTACAATGTCAGGGTGTTGGTAAGCTGAAATTCCAAATCTGGAGTCTGCTAATTCCTCTGGTATTTCAAAATTTCGCAGAAAATAAACAAACGCTGGAATCTCAGCTTTAATAGCCTCCCAAAATGCCTCCCTGTCCTTTGGCCTATCACAAGCCATTGGCATTTTTGCAGGTTTCACTTTAAAAAGCATAAGCTTATCTTGAATCGAGGCATCAAGAGGCGGTAGCATGATTAAATTTTCTGCTTCATCATTTAAGCTAACAGTCATTCTCCAGCACGGTTTTAAATGCACGGCATTCTGGTATTTACCGTGGCAAGTCTGGATAGAATTGACTGTGATATCTTTTATCTTAGAACCAAAAACGCGCCGACTGTTTAAGTCTGGAAAAGGCACTTCGTCTGCTATCATTAAATGTTCAGCTTCAAATAGATCGGCGTTAAAATTAGTTTTGCCGATAAAATACTGATATGGGCGCGCGGTTCTGCCTCCCATTATTACAGTGATTATGTCTTGGATGAAGTTTTTGCCAGAATTACGAGGCCCAGCAAATACGAGAGCTTGACCGGGACTTGGTTTTGAAAAGCGCACGGATTCTTCGGCAAGTTGGAGCCACCCATATAAATGTGCGCGCTGATCTGCGCCTTCCAAATTAAACATCTGCTCCAGTATGTCATTTATCATTGGCCATTTACCTTCTTTAGCTTCCACTCTTTTAGGTGGCTTTGTGACAAGCGCACGGTGACCGTTGCATGAGACAATGCCAGCATCGTATCCGGCGAGTGGGCCGGAGTAGTCAACGTCTCGCATTTCTTGAACGTCTAGCATGATTTGATCTGCTGGACTTACGTTTTCGCCTTCTTGAACAGACGTTCTGAATCCCCACGCTTTGAGTCGCTTTTTGTAGAACTCTTTATCGGTGTGGATGTAGAAGCCTCGGCTATTTTGTAATAAAAAAGCGCGCTGAGAATTGGAATACCACGTTGGGAACGGGGTAGCTTGCGTTTCTTGTTGTTCTTCTATTGTCATAGTAATAAATCAGATAAATATACGGTTGTTTGTTTTGCGCCATTAGAACGAGTTCCATCTGGCATTCGGACGAATTGAGATTTGGTAAAGGTGGCGGGGTCTGCTCCTATCGCGGTAGCTTTTTGAAAGAATCGCGTTAACAAGTCTTCACTCCAACAGTCCACCTTGAACCATCCGTGAAGAGACTTGTTACCAGACATAACCGCGCAGATAAGTGGGGTTACTAATGAATTTAAACTCCACAATAAGCTGGCGTGGTCGTCAAAACCTCCTTCGTCAAATTCCACGACTAAATAAGTGCGCGGCCCCGTGTTTTCAAGGGTGTGCATTGACTTTTTACCAGATTGCGTTTTCCCGTATACCGCATTCATGGGAGATGGGACGATTAGTTGCAATCTGTCTAGTTTCCCTTTCCAATCGTCACGGTATCTAGTTGCAAAAGTTTGGCTAGAAGCACCACAACATAGAAGAGGATTACCGGGGAACAAATAATCAATGATTGTTTCCGTATTATATTCTTCAAGTGGCATGGGACTAGTCTCCAATAATCCTTTAACAGTCTTGCCCGTTCGTTGGATTACAGATTTAACGGTTGCTGGGTTTGGCTTTGCCCATTTTCTTGGGCGCGCGGTTCCTCGTTGCAGCATACCTCGTCTGGATATGATTGCATTTTGCACTTCATTAGGTTGCAGGATGCGAGTGCAGTTAGTTTCGCAGTAATTAATAATCTCTGCGTCATCAATATCTGCGTCAACCATTCGGCAAACTACATGAAAAATCCAAGAGTGAACTCCTCTACCCGCTGTTGGGCAGGGTTTAATCGCTATTTGATCTGGCATTAGTCTAGGTTAGTTGATTGTGGAGCCATTCAAAAACTCTCGGATTATGTTTCCACACGGTACAAAGCCCCGTGGCTAACCTTGTTGTTGCCTCTTCTTCGGTTGTCTTATCGCCAACATCCATTACATGATTAACAGCGTGTATTACTTCATGTAAAAATGTGTCGGCAGTTGTTTCCTTTGGATATCCTTTAGCCATCTGAATGACGCATTTGTTTAAGTCAACAAAACCATGTGATTCATCAGCAGCAGTTACCCATTCAACTTTAAAAGTTTGGTTTAGGATTATTACTTTAGTGGGCCTTCGTGTGTATTTCATTTTTTACTAGCCCTATGTTCACGCAGCATTCGTCTTTCGGCATCGGTTTCTGGGTAGAAACGTCCCGATAAAATGTTCTCTCGAACTTTTTTGGATATTTGGGTGTTTAGCTTGTGGGAAGACAATTCCGCTAAATCGGGATGTCCAGTTACGCCCTGTTGTATCGCGTATCCTGTTCGCCCCATCGGTACTATACTATCATTACTTTCTGACATAAATTTATTTGGTATATGCGTTAGCCTCATATGCTTCCGCAGCTATTGGACAATCCGACAACCATTCTGGTGCAGTAGACATTATTTTTTCTATGTGTTTACAAGCAGTTGTGTCGTCAATATCTACTTCAATAATTAGCTCATCGTGAACTGACCAAAGAATCTCGTAGCCAGCTTTCATTACTCGGTAGTAGCAGTCGGTGAATACATCTCTGGCAACTCCTTGAACTAAATTTTCGCATATCTTCCCTCCATACCAGTATCTAGGGTGTTCGCCCATAGTTGTAGATGCTAGAAGATTTCTGCTATCTTGGTGTACGTTAAAGTAACGAATAAAACGACCGTTAGGTAATTCTATATGATGGTTGTCGCCAACCTCTGCTTTCATGTCTCGGTTACATTCTTCCCAGAAATTAGTTACTAAATGGTTAGCCCTTCTGTAAGCTTCAACGGTGGCTTTAGACTCGTTTGCTGTTAAATGATGCCCCCAGCTTGCCGCTAGATCGCGAAAGCGAATGTGTCCGCACCCATACCCCAGCCCTAATACGCGAATTTTAGCGAGTTGACGGGTTTCTTTGGATACACGTTGAACTCCCATTGTGGTTAAAGCGTGGGCGGTGTAGATGTCTTTGCCTTTTCTAACTAGATCAAGTAATGCGGTATCATTGCAAAGCCACGCCAATACTCTTGGCTCGATTTGTGCGAGGTCGCATATTACAAATTTTTTACCGGGCCTCGCTTTGAATATGGATCGGCAATCTACGCCAAACACTTCGCCCCGTGGTAAGTTCTGCATATTAAGACCACTATCGCCAGACCATCGTCCTGTCGCAGCGGCTCCAAAATATTTTAAATTGTATGGCAGTGTGCCGTCTTCTCGCACTCTGTTTTGAATGGTTTCAAGTAACCGGATAATGCGGTTGGCCTTTCGCCAGTGACCAAGTGCGCCTACCACGGGATATTTTTCCCCGTATCGGGATTCCCATGCCAAGCATTCGGCATCTGTTTGATTGGTTGACTTGGGAACAGGAATGCCTTGCTGCTCGCAATATTCTTTTAGTAATTTTAAAGAGGCAACAGTGTTTGCTGACTCTGCCCAAGGAATTAACTTTTCAGCCTCCTTCTTTCGTATTTTTAATTGATCAATAGACTCTTCTAATTTACTAGAATCAATAAACACTCCGTATTGACCAGAAGTCATAGTGTGTCTGGCAATTTGTCGCTCGATACTTGGCCAATATTTGTTGTACTTTTCCCATAACTGGAGACAGTAAATTGCATCGTATCTAGCGTATTCTATTAAAGCTTTTAAATCTTCTTCTGAAAGGTCGTTTAATGTTTTGCCTTTCATGTTTTCCCGAACAGTTTTGTCAGGAGTTATTTTTAACAATTGCTCTGCTGCGCCTTTCAAGGATCGCGGAGCTTGGAGAAACACGCATAGGTTTGCGCTACAGTCCCAAGTTGGTTTTAAATTTTTAGGTATTCGCCCTTTTCTTTGCGCGGCTTCAAATACCACGGAATCAAAAGAAGCATTGTGGGCTACAAATTCTGGGGTAAGACCGAGTTTGTCCCACGGTGCTAAATCGGTTGGGCCTACATAATCAATACCTTCGCCGTATAAGGCGACCATGTACGGATCGAATAAATTGTGACGGCAATAAGCATCTGCTCCCATTTTTTTAATGGAGTACTCCTTGTCGTAATATGTTTCAAAGTCTATTGCTATCATGGTTAAAAAGAGGACGGGTCAGGGTGAACGCTAGAAACCCCAACCCGCCCTATGCTATGTTACTATGACCAAAGGTAGAGCGAGATGTCAGAACCCGCTCTAACTAATTTGGCTATCTGCCCAGACAGCCAGTTCCTCCTCGTTCCTTCCTTTTAAGTCTAGGACAGGAACGTAATATGTGTTGCTTCCAGATTTTGCTGTAGCAGATGACAATTCCCAACTTCCGTATTGTAAACCATCTTTAAGACCCATCTGTGCTTGAGTTATAATTTTACGACCAGCGCGTTTAAAAGCAGTGTTACGCAAAGTCCATCTAGCAGGAGCGTAGCGAGTTCCATCAGTGTATTCTAATGGAAACATGGCTTCGTTTTTACCTTCTACAAGAACCGTGGCTTCTCCTATTGCTTTGTAAGTAGGTGGAGTATTACCTTCCCAAGCAGTAGTGCCGCCCATTTCAATAACCTCTTGTATTGTTTGAGCAGTTTTAGCCTGTTCACCAGAATCCCAATCAATATCTTCAATAAAATATTTTCGGAATTTTAGTACTATCAGTTTTACTGGATCGGCTCCATTCGACAGTACTTCCTCTTGATTCAAAACCCATGTACCGGGACTGTGTAAGTCGGATAATTCGCCAGTTTTTTGCACCTGACGAATAGATGGAATTAAGATATCGGATCTATCAAAATCACCAACTAAATCATTGTTTGGGATCGCGATAGTGTTTGTTTCAGCGACAGCAACGCCGCTTTCTTCTTTAGTGTCTTTCTTTAGTGTTTTAGCCATTATTATTTATCGATTATTTATTATTTTACTGTTCATTTTGTCTGTTTTCCAAGGTATGAGACTTCGTCGCCTCTATACATTATTCCGGCATCTTGTAATTTATCAAAAACTTCTTCTACTAAAGCTTTCTTTTGACCGCGCGGCGCGCGTTCTTTGACAGCCTTTTCAAGGTTAGTTATTGATACGTTACAAGCTGGCAGGAAATCATCTAAATTAATTGTGTTTTGCAGTACCTCCCATGCTGAAGTTACGTCACGAACAGTGCGCTTGCCTTGCCGATATTTAAGTTCGTAACCGGGAACGTCATCTCCGTTAAGAACCATCTCCATTGCATGGTGACGTACTGATTTGGCCCATCTTTCTAGAATAGCTGCGGCATCTAGTGCGCGAGACATATCTGAAGGATTAGCGATTGCGCTTGAGTGAAAATTTTCTGGTAATGCTAGTTGTCCATACTCTTTTGCAACTGTTGCTACCGCAGTGTTAATTGCAGGGCATTTTGGTTTGTTGCCACAAAATACACACGCCTCTTGGCTAGGGTTGTATGGTGAATTAGGATCGTTTGCTGCATCAACTATTTTTGCAACTTCTTCTACTAAAGCGGGTGCGTCTTCTTTTTTAAATGTGTGCCGCAACACTTCATCTCTTTTTGGAATTACAAATATAAATTCAGCAGTTTCAGCTTCTGGGTAACTTTGAAAAGCTCCAGCCACATATGCTTTAGCTTGCATATTGTTTTGTGGCGATTCTATGAAACTGGCTCCAAATTTATAATCTATTAAGGTCAGCCTTTTTTCGGTTACAAGAACAAGGTCGCTAGTACCCCATGTAACCTCTTCGCCCATCGCGTTAGCAATAGTTACTTTTTCTTCTAAACCAACGTGATCTGCTTGACGTACAAAAGGCTCCACTACTTTTTGGCTAAACCCTACATATGATTTTTGTTCTTCTGTTAACGTGTCGTTAGGTTCTTTGTTTTTTTCTAAAATCCACCCAGCCCAATTCTCCATGTGTTCATGCAGAAAAGTTCCTTCGTCTGCGGCTTTTGTGCTGGCAAATCTGTCGTTCTGCCAGTGGCAACATCCTCCATTTTCATGGTCTTTGTTTTTTAATCCACTTGGCCCGTGTTTTGCGTGTGTTTCTGGCATCTTTGGTCTATTAGTTTCTTAATTAAATATAGCGTTTCGTCTGTAATCCAGTGGTTTGGAAGCCTAATGACAGCCCAGCCATTGAATATCGCGGCGTTGTACTTCTCACAATCCTTGATATAGCCCACTGGTTTTGTGTGGCGCGATTGCCCCCATATACCTCCTTCGATTTCAATGGCGACTTTTGCTTTTTTATGGGCAAAGTCAAAACGCCATCTCCTATCTTTGTGGAATTTGTGTTCTTCTTGAAGGGATTGCCCTTCGATTTCTTTCCAAAGTAAAATAAATTTAAGTTCAAGCTGACTCCTGTTTCTCATTTAAAATTCCCCTACCCCGCTAAAAATACTTAAACACGGGGCAGGGGTTTCACACCCTAACTATGACTAACCTCCAACCAAGGTTCATTCCCAAACCCATCACTCAATGGGTAGGCAGTGTGAAATTCAATAGGTATCTAGATACCCTACAAAAATTATCCCTGTGAGATGATTTCATGCCCCTTTTTAAATAGATCAACGTACATTGCACTTAATACTTTTCCCTGTTGTTTAGCAAGCTTCTTAATTTGATCCCTTAATTCAGTGTCAATTGTAAGCACTACTCTTGTTTTTGATTTTGGCATTTTGTTCACCTTTCCGGCTCGACTCAATAGTATATAGATACCTAATTCTATGCAACTTTTTTTTAATATTTTTTTAATTTATTTTTCCTTGCTTTTACAAAGGTGTGTACATACCTTGCGCCTGTGCCAAATGTTCGCCATAGCGACAAGCGGCAAATTTCTCTGTGGATTGACGTAGAATTAAAAGAAGCGGCAGAAAAACAAGCTATTAAAGTGGGTCTGTCGGCTACAGAGTATATTGCTCAGTGTATTGATGCGGCTTTAAAATCTGCACGTTCAACCAAAACAAAAGTTCTCCGGTAATTTCTTCTCTCCGGTGTAATGGTACTCGGTTGTGTGGCTATCAGTGTGCCTACCTATTCTTTGCGCCACCTCCAAACCATATTTTTCGCGTATTTCGTGTAGTGACCACGCTCGTATTTCGTGGAAAGTGTGGTCGGTTGTAAGTCCAGCTTTACGAATCCATACATCAAACGATTTACAATGATACCCGCATCTTTGAGATTCCCATCCGTTTTCGGGTAAAATGTAATCGCCAGTTTGCTGTTTCCTCCATTCACATAGTTCTTTGTAAATTGTTTGATCAATAGGAATATCTGTTTTTCTTTTTCCTTTTTGATTTTCATCAATACGAAAAGTAGGTTGTCCATTTATATGAACAATCCAATCCCATCTAGCATTTTGTATTTCTCCTCGTCGCAAAGTTGTCTTAGCTAACAAATACATTATGTATATAACAGGGTCTGTCTGTTTAATTTTATTTGCTGCTTTATGTATTTTCTCAAGAGTGCCATCTTCAACTTGTTGGTGCGGGGAGTCTTTAGGTTTTTCTACTTTCTCTTTTAAGAAACTAGTTAAGTCAGGTATATCCATACCTCCATCTACATACCGTTTAATCCAGTCTTCTTTAAACACTGACCGAGCTTGCCGTAAAGTAGATCGGATAGACCTTAATTTTTTTTGACGTTTAGTTTCGTCTCGTACATCTACTGTGGATAGTTCAGCATCAAAAAAATCTCGTACAGTTTTATCGTTTAATTCAGAAAGTATAATCCTTTTAGCGTCTTTTTCTCGGCCCACTACTTTTTTCAATTCTGATATATTTTGTTCAATTGTTCTAACAGCTAGTCCGTGAGTAGAACCAATCGCTCTATAGCGTTGAAATATTCGCCACAAAGTTGTTTTAGGTGGGGTTGGAGCCTCCCAATCGGATTCTCCTGAGTATAAAATTTTATCAATTAAAGTTTTTGCGCTTTTCTTAGCGTCATTAATAAAAGGCGTTTTTAAAGATCGTTGTTTTCGGATTTTGCCTTTTTGTATTTTTATAAAATAATCCCCATCTTGTCGTAACTGGAACAAACTGTAAGATCGACCACGGTGGATTAGTTTGGACACTTTTTTGGACACTTCGTTTTTCATAGCTGCCGCTATGTTCACAAAGTTTTAAAAATATGTCAATTATTATTTAAAAATGGTCGGGATGGCGAGATTCGAACTCGCGACCTCCTGACCCCCAGTTCTGCGAAAGAACCAATCTACTTCCATTTTAAACCTTTTTTGACGTTTCGTTGGACAATAGATGAAACGCTTCTAGATACTTTTCCCAATTAGAGCCACCTGACCCATCACCTGACAGAATAATTGAAGTTGGCATATCCAGCGTTGGTACTACATAAAAACTTCTATGCATTAAACAACACAGAATGTGGAAATCTGATTCGTGCCTAGTGCGAAAGAATCGGTAGGCTAACTTAGCCGATTTGTTGCATTTAGTCGGTTGCCGACAAGACTTTACTTGAATTCGGTGATAGAGGTTAGGCGTGTTTCCAGACAGTATATCGTAGCCATCTATGTCAACTACCGGAGTAGCCACATAGAAACTTCGTTGCAGTAATTCAGCAACGACTAGATGCTCTCCCCATGCACCTAGTTGTGATTGGTTCATCTATTAGCTGCATCTACAAATTTACGAATAGCTTTACGCAATATTAATCGTCTTTTGTCATTTAACTCCTCCAACTTTTTACTTTTTTGTGCCTTCGGCATATTTGGGTTGAGTTTTATATTCTGAATGCTTTTATTAATATTACTTAAAACTTTATCAGTTGTTTTTATACTAGAATCTAGACGAAGGTAAAGTCCTTTTTCTTTTCGGTGTTTTACAATAGTACTTCTATCAGCTTTTTGTTTAATTAAATCTTTTAACCTAGTAGTCGCTGTGTTCACTTCTTCTCGAAGTTCTTTATATTTTTGAATTTCAAAATATGGTGAAGGCGATTCCACAAATCTACGAACTACTGGTATGTCTTCGATTTCGATTCCTTTTCCAGAAGCTAGGTCAACACCGCCTTCTACTACGCTTTGCACAGTTTTACCTACGCCGCCAGTAAGAAAAGCTAAACCGTAATCAAGCGTTTCTGGAGATACGTCAATTAACCCAGCTTCGTGTTCGTTTCCAGAAGTCAAAGTATTTAAAAGTCTAGATGTTTCTTTAGACATTGAACTTACAGTACTCCAATATCTTTCAGAATCTGGAATCTCGTATTTTTCAAAAGGATTCCTGTCAGGCATTATTCTATCGCCTTTCCAATCTGTGTTAAGTGAAAGATCGACAATAGGTTTTCCAATTTCTGGCGTAAGTGCGCGTACAATATTTTGCGAACCGCCAATAGGATTAAAAGCGTTTACCGCAGTTAATCCTAAATCTGAAGCTGCATCCATTGCGTTCTTTTTTCCACCTAATCCCGGCATTACGCTAGTAATTTGTTTTCCTGCATAGTACACAGTGTTATAGCCATACGGCAAAGGTATAGTTACTACTTTATCTGTGAAAGGCAGAGGTATGATCATGTTAGTTTGTTTTATATACTCTGGAATTTTGTCGTATGGAGTAAATCCGTCTTCGTCCTCTTCTCCACCAAACATTTGGTTCAACGTATTCTCAACAGCACCTAAAGTCATAATTCCGTATAACAGTTTTCTAACTCTTGGAGATTTAACAGATTGCATTATTCGCAACGACCCTTGAATGCTGGCGTTATAAAACAAATAAAGAGAGTTAATTAATGACCCCTTTTCGCCTTTTTTAGTAAAATTTACTGTCGCATTTCTTGCTAAAAAAGCCGCTTGTTTAGGTGTAAATTTTCCACTTTTCATTGCTGCTGCAAACACTGCTAAACGAGTAGTGTTTTCTGCGGTACTGTTAGCAGATTGCATGACTCCTATTATTCCTTTAACAACTTTAGTTTGAGCAACTTGTTTAGCTTTACCTCGTAAACCCGTGGCTCTTGTTGAATATTTGTCAATATTTCTTATTTGGGCATCTAAACTAAGTTGTTGGGCAAATTCCATTTTACCCCCTTCAGCTTTGAATTGTTCATATAAAGCCGCAATTTCTGGGTTTACTTTTTTTCCTCGTTCTATATTCCAAATGCCTTTACCCAATTGGTACATACGTTTTGGGTTCATATCTTTAAGAATACTGGAAGTTTCTTCTGTGCTTAAATTAATTCCAGCCGTAGCGACATCTCGAATAAAGTTGGGTAGTATAAAGTTAGGGTTAAGAGTAGTGTTGGCCATAGCTAACCATCTTTGAAAAGTAGCAACTCCTTGTATAAACTTACTTAAAGAAGCTGAACCCATTGTTTTTAAATTAGCCGCTAGTTGCTCATCTGAAATTCGTAAATACTGGTACTCCCCTTCTACTTTTAAAGCTAGTACATCGTCTTTATTAGTCCAAGCAGCATCCGGTTCTTTAACAACTTTTCCTATACTGCGTTTATACACTCTTTTTAAAGTAGGTTCAGCAATACTAATAGATCCGTTGTCAGGGTTTTCAACTACCCAATTTAAAAGTGTTTGGTATACTCTGTTTCTTTCTGCTCTAGCAATTGCATTAGCGTGTTGTTCAAAAGCATAAGCGATTAAATTTTTACTTAAACTACCATGTCCTAATGCGTATGGATTTTCACGTTTTTTAAAATCACTATTAATGTTTACATGGTTTCCGGTTTCTCGTATCCGAGGATCAGAATCTTCGTGACCTCTTAAAGGAATATACCGTTCGTAAAAACCTTTTAAAGCTGCGTGGTCTTGCGGAGTTATTAATCCACCTTCTAACTGAACATCTAAAGTGCGATCATTAATCTCTTTAATCTCATCTGCAATTTCCATGTACTTATCAAATTTGCCGCCTTTAGATACTCTTTCAATAATTTGATCTGCAACTGCGTCAGTCATGCCGGAACCCCCGTCTGGGAATTCAGAATTGATTTCTCTAATGTGCTTGTTTCGTTCTCTAGCGTGAAGCGCGTATAAAAACTTTTCAATGTCTTTAGCAGCAATTCCGTAATCTGCAATTTTTTTAGTTAGGGCATCTGCTTTTTCATTAAAAGCAGTTAAAAGTTTACCAACTCTACCATGCATTAATTGTTCTGCTTGGTATGTATTATTAGTATCTGGAATATCTTTTCCGTTTGCTGCGCGATCTTGCAGTCTTTTTAATCCTATAAATTTATCTGCTAATTTTTGAATAGCTTTGTCTCGTCCAGTTGAAAGCAATTCACGAATAGCTTTAGAAGACTGCCCATCTGCGGTGCTTTCTGGGTTAGCTAAATCAGCTAATATCTCAGCATTACGATCTCCTCCTTTAAAAGGTATTGCATTGACTGCCATGTCCCACGCTTTTTGCACTAATGCACCCATTCGTAAGCCAGCTTTTCTTGCAAAATCTTCAACTCGGTCTACGCCTCTTGCGATATAATAAGCGGCTGACTTAGCTATTCCTTTAATGACTTTGTAAACTGGAGTAGGGTCAACCCCCATACCAAACCGACTTAAATCTCCTAGTTCTGCTATACCTTCTTTTATTTCTTGTTTGCCTAAATCTTTTAATGTGGGTTCTTTAGTTTTGTCGTTTCTTTTAGAAACAGTTTCGTTGTCGAAAATTCTTTGTAATTTAAGCGCAGCTAACCTTCCGTTTTCATCTGACAACGACTCCATCACAAATTCAGCTTCAGCTTTTTCTTCTGGAGTTTTGTTTTTCCAATCTTTTTGTAATTCTTGCATCTTGTCACTGTTATTATCCATTCTAGTTTCAAGATTTTGATTAAATTGGTCTATGCCTTCTTCGCGGTGACGAAAATATTTTCCTAAATTTTGCAGAATTTGTTCATTTGTAACTGCGTCAGGATTTAAAATAACATTACCTTTTTCATCTAAAATAGGAGCGAGTGTGTTGTTAGTAACATCTCCACCTAATCCAAGGTCGGGAGGATTGTTTTTCCCGTCTATTAAAGGAACAGCTAAACGTGGTTTTTTCTGCCGCCTAGCTGCATCTCGTTCTGCTTTGTTTGCGCCGAGAGTTCTGAGTTTACCGGGTTTTTTTCCAGTTTCGTCCGGTTTAATAACGGTAGGATGGTATAACTCTTTTTGTCGTCTAGTAAGACCTTTCGGTTCTGGTGGAACTTCTATTAATTTTGGTGCTTCTGCACGTTGCTTTTTACCCGTGTCTTCTCCACGGATTGCTGCCATTGTAACTGTGCCATACGCTTCATCTTGCGCTTTACGAGTTCCTTTTTCTAATTCTTCTAACCGAATTTCTTCGGCTCTTTGTTGAATGGCTTTTCTTCTTAAATCTATTGTAGTGGCTTCTTGCTGTTCTAAATTTTGCCTAGCTTGTTGGTCTGCTTGCTGCGCTTCTTGTTGTTCGACTCCAACTTGTTGTAGTGCTGCTCGTCGGAGTTGTGCAGTAGCTGCATCTTCTGATGTTGTTGCTGCCCTTGCTTGATCTCTAAATTCAGCCGTTTCCGCAGCTTCTTGTTCTCGTAAAGCAATAGCTTCCTTCTCTTTAAGAACCCGTTTAGTGTTAATGTATTCAAGAGTTTTGGCATATTTTTTAGCGCGACCGTATTGCAACCCTCCACGGATTGATCTAGCTGTTGATGAAGGTAGACCTAACATCCCCTCTTGAGCCATTGCGCGAACAGCGTTGTCAAACCAACTACCTCTATCAATCCCTTGATCTCCTCCAATAGATTCAGCTTGAAAATCAGAAGCTACTGACCCAACGCCACCTATAGCAGCATCAAAACCTACTTCAGTAACTGGTTTAGTTATGGCTCTCGTTAATCCTTTTCCAATACCGGGAACTTTAATCAGTGAAGAAAGTCCTGTTTCTAGTGCTGCTATAGCTGCATCATTATTAGATATTTTTCTAGCAGTTTCATACGCAGCTTCTTTGTCTACAAAACCTTTTTGATCTTGAGCGTATCTTATTTGGTTATACGCATCTCTAAAAGAACCCCCTTTTGCAGTGATGGCTTGCATACCCGCCGCTGCCGTAGCTCCAGCAGCAACGCCTCCAACAGGAGTACTAACAAAAGCTCCACCTACACCTATTGCTGTTCCAACAACAATTTCTCGTTCAACTCCACCGATCATTTCCCCCCAATTTTTCATAGACCAATAATCTGGCGGGGTTTCTCCAAATTTTACAGTGGATTTCCAATTTGAGAATTCGTTTTCTAAAAGGTCAATTGTGTAATTTTTATCATTTTCTAAAGCGAGCTTACCGATAGCATAATCTTCCGCAGCTTGATCTTTAGCTTTTGCTCTAGATTCCCAGAACCCTTCAGTTTTTCTTTTAGAACCATATTTTTTATCAAGAAAATCTTGAATTTCTGTATGGCTCATAGAGTCAGGAAATTTTATTTTTCCTACTCCGTCTACTTTTACAATTGTGGACATAGCGTTTTTTAATTTACGGAATTTCTGGTATTACTGGTACTACTTTACCATCTACATATTCAAATACTTCTTCTGTAGATTCTGAAGCAGTATTCGGAACAACAGGGGTGTCAAATTTCATATTTATTTCTTTTTTCATGTTATTGATTTCAGTAGATAGAAATGCAATATTAGCATTTTGTTCTGCTTCTTCATCCTCGTCAACCTCTTCTTTTGCTTTAGCAAGCAAAGCTTTAGCTTTCATAAGTTCTAACTGAAATTTGCGTATATTTTCGCGAGTACGCCCTTGCATTTTTACTTTTTCCATTTGTACTCGGAACGCTCTGTTTTTATCACCTTCAGTTAATTTTTCTCCTGCTTTCTCAGGATTAACCCCTGCACTAGTAACGCTTCCAGTTTTAGGACTAACAAAAACTCTATAGCCCGTTACATCATCTTCTTGAATTACAAGTTTTGTGTCAGAATGTTGATTCGCTATGTCATAAATATTTTGAATTTGTTCTGGGCTAATGCCTTCTACGTTCATAGCTTTTTCAGCTTTTTCTAAAAGAGATTCTGGTCGCGAAAATTGTTCATCTATTTGTTCTTGAGACATACTTTCTAAAGCAACAAAATCATTATACTTACTGTCCATTTTTGCTTTGTGCATAGCAGACGTATATTGTTCTGGATCGGGTACAGTCGATGGAGTGTGCAATATCCGAAAAGATTCAATAGCCGCATTTTTTTCAGTTAGCTGAGTTTGATATTGTTCTTCTCGCCTGTCGGAATCCTGTTGAAGTCGTTTTTCAGTTTTGTTAAAACGATCCATCATAGCTTGCTGTTGCTCGTCAAACCTTCGTTTGCTCTCCATTTCTTTTTTGTTCTCATCAATTTCAGAAATTTTTGATCTGATAGAGTTAGCCGCAACAAGATAGTCTTCAGTTGTGCCTTTGCCGTCTTGCAATTTTTGCAATCGTTTAGGATCAATAGAAAAATTAACTATGTCGGGGTCTTCTCTAGAAGCTAAATCCTCAAAGATAGCTTCAGCTTGCCGTTTTTCTCGTTTGTTTTTTCGGTAATTTGCTATGCCTTCACCAAACTTCTCAAGTCCAGCCGCTATGTTTTGACCTGACTGAGATGCTGCTTGCATAAAACCCGCTGGAACCGCACTTGGCCCACCACCTTGATATTTTGAAAAAAATTGACTCATGTTACGCTCCTCCTCCCAGTATTGATCCAAACATTCCTAATCCTGCGCCCATTATTGCTGATCGGTTGTTCGCTGTAGCTGTTCTTGCCGCTAAATTACCTTGGTAGTTTCCTGCAAATATGTTTTGTGCATATGCACTTTCTGGACTGAATATTGCACCGGGATTAAATCCTTGGGCTTGCCCTACTACTCCTCCGGCCATACCGGGATTAACTGAACTTGGTCTTCCAAGTATAGCCATGAAAGGATCAGTGGCAGTTGATTGATTTAAACCAACCATTGACTGTGCAAATCCTTGTCGTTGTCTTCTTCTTTGGTCGCTGCCTTGCAATTGCGCCCATGACTCTATTGCAGCATCGTTAATACCGTAACCAAATCCACGGGCAGCTTGTGCGCCTCTTGCAGCTTGAGAAAGTTGTCGTTGTTCGCCAGCATTTAAACGTCCTCCTAGTGCTAAATCAGAAGCGGCTTGCCTATTAAGTTCAGCCATTAACGCAGCTTGTTCTGGATTTGCAGCATCCATTGCAGCTTTAGCGCGTCCTCCTAATTGTTCTATAGACGCTATGTCAGCTTCTCGTTGATCTGATTTTGCCTGTCTATCCATCGCTGAATATCTTGGCAAAATCTTTTCATATAAATCCATCAAACGAGGCGCAATGTCTTCAGCAATTCCTGCGTCTAACGCTGCGTACTGAGGTCTGAATTTTGACTCTGCGTCAAATAATTCTGGCGCAAGGTCTATCTGTGTTCTTAAAGTGTCTCTAGTTTCTTGAGCGTAGTTCCTCGGTGGAGGTGCATCTACATCTCCTTTTTTATATGACGGCACTCCACCCGCAGAAGGTTTGCCCATACCTCCAGCCGCTTTTAATCCTCGTTCTTCTCTTGGGTTAACGAAGGCTAATCGTTCTCCCGGTGGAGCGGCTTTATTCAACAGTGCCGCTGCCTGTGATAATTTATCAGTTTTCATTTTGCTATCTTGTAAAATTTGTCCCACGGATATGACCGCAGTTTAGTTTCACCACTAGGAGTGATTCGTCTAAAAGTTATATAAGGAAGGGGTTCTACTGCATCCATTAAAATTTTTACTCCGCTTCCTGCCGCCCATCTAACATACCATGAATTAGGTTCTTCAACCCACCATTGACCGTGGGGGTCGTTTGATTTGTCAATCGGTTTAAGCATCATAAAAAATTTAGGAGACGATAGAACTAATCCCCCTACCATGTAATTGTTAAGTTCAGCGAAAAACTTTTCGGGTTCTTTATATAACGCCAATATTTTTTCAAAAGGCGCGTACCCTTCTAGTTTTTGTACTAGTTCTGTTTTTAGCTGACCCACTATTCAGTGTCTTCTGTTTCTTCCTCTTCTTCAGTAGGTTCTGGAGTTGGCTCAACTGTTGTGTCCAAAGTCACTTCTGGAGCTTCAAAGTTTTCAGCGTTAACTGGTTGAACTTTTTGAGCTTCTAACTGTGAATCTAAACTACTCCACCAATTATTGTCGGCAGCAAACTGATTAACTATTTCTGAAGATTTTTCAGAAGTTAAATCGTTAAGCATCAGCATTGTGCCTTCTTCTGGCTTCCAGATTCCGTCTATATATGCAGAGTTACCCTCACCATCTTCAGCAGTAAGACCAATCACTAACTCACAAACACACAATTTGTTATCTGCGAGGCAGCGGGGTTCAAAACGAACTAATCTATATGTATTATCTGTCATGTTAATATTTCTTTTTCTTTGTAGCAGATTTTTTACTACTAGGTTTTGCGTTTCCTTTTTTCGGTGGTCTACCCACTTTACTTCCATATGTTCCTCGTCCGTCTGGCATAATGTTATTTACTTGCTTGTGTATCTACGGGTTCAATTGTCGAAGCTAACATCTGAGTAAACCTTGCCATTCCTTCAGCGGGTGGATTTTGTTTTGCTTCAACATCAATTGAATATCTTGCAGAAAAATCTGTTGACCGAGTATTGCTTGAGTTGGTAGTTACTGTTCCAGTGTGAGAACTAGAATGGCTACCTCCAACATCAAATCCTACTCCCCAAAATGAACCACTAGCTGAAGCGTGTGCTTCGCTTTCTGAATGGTCAGTTTGTGTGTTTTCAGATGACTGGGTGTTTTCGCTGTGCGATTTAACCTCCATATCAAAATGAACTTTAACGTCATCAATTGAAAGGTTAGGTATTGTGACCATAGACAAAAGCGGCATTTTAACTGTTCGCTTTATAGGCTTTAACTGGCCTTTAACTAATTGCTCTACCTCAACATCGACGGTTTTTGTAATCGTCTTTTTGGGGTCATTTGGATCTGGCATAAAACCAAACTGGTTACAAAAATCCAAAGTTACGCCAGCTAATTTAGACTGGGCTTTTGCGCTCTGGATAAGTGGATCGCCGATTAAAGAGGCTATAGGTAAGCCTTGGAAATCCTTCAACTGTTTATCATCTTCTCCTGCCATAATATTTTTTATATTGTCGGTATTAGTTTTACTAGATTGTCACCAACTCTTGCCAAACCTTCAGCTTGGTCAGTGCCAGTAAATTTTATTTTAACTCCAGCCATTTTAGATTTCCTTAATTTACCAAGGCATCCTAATGCTTTCTCCCCATCGTGGTCGAGATTGACTTCTAAATCAATGTCCAACTCTGCGATCTTTAAAGGGTTGTGTGGAACTAGCGTAACAAGCGGGGCTTCAACTTCTTTACCATTAAGAACCATCTTAACGACTTTTGGATTTCCTTCTTTATCGAAATAAGTTTCTAAAAATCGTTTAGATTGCTCTTGCTCCACGGCGCGTTGTGCTTGTGATACTGCCGTATAAAGTGAGTCAAATATGTTTTGTGCTGTCCCTGCCATATTATTTACTTTCTAAATCTTCTATTCTCTTCAATGCGTCCTGCAATGCTGCCCAAAGAATTGGGATCATGTCCGTTTGATTGACGCTCTGATATTTTTCACCATCAGTAGACGTAATTACCAAATTGTTCTTATTAATTTTTTCCTCAACTTCATTCGCTAGAAATCCGATTCTGTCTTGCGTTTGAATTTCTTTAGCATCGCATTTGTCGTTCCAACGGTAGCTATAAACTGGAACATCTTTAACCAATGAGGCTGCTTCAGAAGTATCCCACAATGCAGTGTTATCTTTTAACCGTTGATCTGACCAAGTGCTATGTCCGTAAGATGCAATGTAACCAGCAACTTTTAGCCCATAAGAAGCGTCTGGAGTGGTTGCAATTGCCATCTTGGTTGCAACATACGCATCTCCATTACAATGAAACAGATAGCTTGGAGATGTAGAATTTAAAGCAAGGTTGCCACCAGCAAAATAAGAGTCACCATCAGTATGAATCTGAACTTTTTGTGTTCCTCCATCCTTGTAACCTCGGATCAAACAGTCGTTACCAGATTGGCGAATGTTGAACATCGCATCGCCAGCGGAATCCTTCATGCTCAGTACATTCGTTCCATCACCAGTACTTTTAATTAAGAAAGCATCAGATGCATCGGCGGCAACATTAACACCTAAGTTAGTTAAATGCGTTTTACCCTCAACCTTTAAGCCCAGATCTCCTGAGTCAGCATTTGTAATGTGTAGTGGATAATTTCCAGTGTTAGCCTCAATAGTACACGCACCACTAGCACCGACTGAGAACCTCGTATTTCCTGAGTCACCCTTACACCTCAAAATATTTCCACTGGTTTGCTGGACATCAAGGGCCGTGTTGGTTGGCGTGATTCCAATTCCTAACTTATTTGTGATCTTTAAATTGCCGTCAGTATATGCTTTTAAAACAAAACCCGCCGTTGACGTGTACTTGTAAAGGCCAAACGAATCATCGGACGCTGTGTGAGTTAACGAATACCGATTATTTCCGCATTCATTGAAAACTATTCCAGCATCGTAACCGCAAGTGCTTGTGTCTAATGTAACATAAGTTGCCGTGCTTGATGGGCCAGCTATTTTTACACCGTTAGGATCAGTTTCAATCCGTTTTGACCCATCGTAAAAAAGTTCAACTTTACCGCTATCGGCATCCTTTTTAAAAATAGCAGAGAATTTCTGTCCACCTTTGTAGGTAAAATTTAGATTACCCGCATTGGAACCTTGTTGCTGATATGAGTTTGACCCGTCATGCCAAATCATTAAATCAGTGCCGTCTCCGAATGTGGTTTTAACATTATCTTTTTGACGAACAATGTCATCTGACTCATCCCACTCCCAGTATCTATTAGCAGTGGCTCCCCAGAAACGAACATCATGCCCAGTGTCGTTTGCTCCTACTGTTAACGGTTTGTATACATTAAATGATGATGCGTTAAATTCTACAACTGAAGTGTCTCCTGCGTTAAGTCTTCGCATCCCCGCATCGTCAACATATAACCTAAATGAGGTAGTTCCATTTACAACTGCAATACCATCCGTGTTTCCTCCTGCTGGCTGGGCTACACCAAAGTGACCGTAACCTGACAGCCCTGCTGAATTAAGAGAAACGTGACCAGTATCGTTTAAAACAATGTGATTTGCTGAAGAGGCTCCACTGTTAACAATTTTAAGTAAATCGTCATCGCCCCAAATAATTCCAGCCCAATCAGCAGAAGCGGTATAATTGTGAGCGAACCACAAAGAAGTACTTGAGCTACTGTTCCCGTCAGTTGTTATGTATGCACTGTTGTGACCAGAGCTTGCGTGTGTATGAATGCTTGCTGCTGGGGCTGTCTGGTTAATCCCTAGCCGACCCGCACTGGTCAACCGCATCTTCTCAGAAATTGAGGAACCAGTTTGAAATACTATTGAATGCTGACCACCTAGATCTAACCCCGAACTTGTTCCCCCATTTGCGTGAATGTAATTCGTAGAGTTGCGACTAAAGAACACTCCATTGCCGCCAGCATCAAACGAAACTGTACCTAGTGTTCCTGTTAAATTTTTAACGCCGCTACTAACAGTTAAACCTCCAGTTGCGGTTATTGTTCCACTAAATACAGAGTTACCAGTGTTTGATATGGCTAACGCCACTGCCCTTGACCCAGCACTGCCAGTTTCAATACTAGCGTTGTAGCCGCTTAATACTGTTCCGTTAGATGCGTGTTTATAAAGAAACGCTTCGCCTCCAGAAGTGTCTGGAGTTGTGTTAGTGCTTAAAGCTATTGCTCCACCAAATGAACCGTTTCCGCTCACAGTTAATGCTGCACTCATAGTGACAGCTTGGGAGAAATAACCAGTGCCAACACAATGAAACGTATATGCTGGACTAGCAGTTTTTATGCCCACCCGATCATTAGAAGCATCAGTTCTAATTAGGTTGGCATCACCATCACCCTCAACTCTGAAATCAACATTGTTACTTCCTTCATTGATCGTGACTTCACCAGAAGTTATCCGCATCCGTTCCGTCAACGCACTCATCGCACCGATGCCAGTAGAAAATATTAATTGGCCGTGGTATGGGTCTGCTCCTGTTAAGCAAGTAATAGATGCCCGATGGTAAGTGTTACCAAAAGAGGCAAATGTAATTGCTGAAGAATCAGTCGTTCCACCAGCGGTGTTATCCAGCATTAATACTGGGCCTAAACCGTTTGAATTTGACTTAGCTAAATGAAGGAGTTGTGACGGACTTGCTCCAATGCCAACGCCCGTAGAGTTAATCCTGACTCTTTCAGTTGAATTCGTAACAAAATTCAATGAGGCACTTGTTGGCCTACTCATCCCTAGCCCAGTTTCATCAGTGAAACCAAAACTAGGAGTTGATACTGCACCACCAGCAGTTTTTATTTGACCACTAAATGTAGCAGTAGTTCCAGAGAGAGCAGCAAAGGTACAACTTCCAGCTACTGTTAAATTATTGTTTACGGTTACTGTGCCAGTATTCCCAACAGTAAGACGCACTGCCCTTGACCCAGCACTGCCAGTTTCAATACTAGCGTTGTAGCCGCTTAATACTGTTCCGTTAGATGCGTGTTTATAAAGAAACGCTTCGCCTCCAGAAGTGTCTGGAGTTGTGTTGGTACTAAGAGCTAACGCACCAGTAAGTGTGCCGCCAGAAGTGGATAGTTGATTAGCTGAGT